>JAEEGL010665261.1_pt1 | contig 14579 bp, 9 predicted proteins | sample 9134231 | NCBI WGS metagenome assembly JAEEGL01 (sample SAMN16246548, study PRJNA631951) | gut metagenome | biome: gut microbiome; feature: rumen; material: fiber-attached | host: Bos | place: Iran: Karaj | collected 2018-10
ACGAGGTGGCACCCAACCAGTTTGAGTTGGCTCCTATCTTTGAGGAGTGCAACCTGGCTGTTGACCATAACATGCTGCTGATGTCGCTGATGAAGAAAGTGGCTCGCAAGCATGGTTTCCGCGTGTTGCTCCACGAGAAGCCCTTCGACGGCATCAACGGTAGCGGCAAGCATTGCAACTGGAGCCTGAGTTCTGACAATGGAGTACTGCTCCACGCCCCTGGTACAACCCCGGAAGAGAACCTGCGTTTCATCACGTTCATCGTGGAGACGCTGATGGCTGTATATCATCACAACGGATTGCTGAAGGCTTCTATCATGAGTGCTACAAATGCTCACCGACTGGGTGGCAACGAGGCTCCTCCTGCCATCATCAGTTCGTTCCTGGGCACACAGCTCACCGAGGTGCTGAACCATATCGAAACATCAGAGACCAACGAACTCTTCAACCTGAAGGGCAAGCAGGGTATGGAGATTGACATTCCCCAGATTCCCGACCTGGTGGTAGACAATACCGACCGTAACCGCACAAGCCCCTTCGCCTTCACCGGCAACCGCTTTGAGTTCCGTGCTCCTGGTTCCAGCGTCAACTGTGCCAGTGCCATGATTGCCCTGAATGCTGCTATGGCAGAGGCTCTGACCTCATTTAAGGAGCGCGTGGACGCCAAGATTGCGAAAGGCGAGGACAAGATACAAGCGCTGCTTGAAGTTTTGAAAGACGACGTGAAGACCTGTAAGCCTATCCGCTTTGACGGCAACGGCTATAGCGAAGAATGGGTCGTAGAGGCTGCCAAGCGCGGACTGGATGTAGAGAAGTCATGTCCCGTCATCTTCGAGCACTACCTTGACGACTCAAGCATCAAGATGTTTGAGAGCACCAAGGTAATGAACAAGAAGGAGTTGGAAGCCCGCAATGAAGTGAAATGGGAGATGTACGTAAAGACCGTACAGATTGAGGCCCGCGTACTGGGTGACCTCGCCATGAACCACATCATCCCCGTGGCTACCCATTATCAGAGTAAGCTCATCAAGAACGTACAGGGCATGAAGGAAGTATTCCCTGTCGAGCGTGCCGAGCGCCTGTCGACCCGCAACATGAAACTGATTGAGGAGATTGCCGAGCGCACGGAGAAAATTGAGCAGTTGGTGGAAGACCTGACTGAGGCTCGTCGTGTGGCAAACCGCATCGAGGATATCCACCAGCGTGCCATCCAGTATCATGACACCGTATGTCCCCACATGGAGGCTATCCGCAAGGAGATTGACAAACTGGAGCTGATTGTGGAGGATGGTCTCTGGACGCTGCCTAAGTACCGCGAACTGCTGTTTATTCGATAAGACAGATAACGGAGGAAAGACAGAATAACAGACGAACATGCTGTTTTAGACATAATAACGCAAGAACTGATGGAACAGAACCGCTTGAACGAGGTGCTACAAAGAAACGTAGCCAAACTGTCGAAGCTATCGGAGCGCGAGCGTGACATGATGCCCGCGGGAACAGCCCCGATGCCAAGTGTAGAAGAGGTAAGACGTATTGTAAGTCTGTGTAAGGACATCATCTTCACCGACTATTTCCACAAGCGTCAGAGTGACGAGAAGATGCGCTCCTACCACATCGGCGTGAGTATGGACGAGCTCTACAACCTGCTGAGACGCCAGATAGCACGCGGCATGCAGTTCTGCGAGGATTGTGACTGTACTGAGGAGCAGATTCTCAGTTCGGCAGAGACCTTGGCCCTGCAGTTTATTGACCAGTTGCCAGAGGTAAAACGTCTGCTCTATACGGATGTGGAGGCTATGTTCCAGAGCGACCCCGCCGCCACAAACTATGGTGAGGTGATCTACTGTTATCCTGTGATGAACACCATGACCCACTATCGCATTGCCCACGTGCTGCACCTGATGCAGGTACCCGTCATCCCCCGTATCATCACGGAGCTGGCTCACTCCAGAACGGGTATCGACATCCACCCTGGTGCCCAAATTGGCGAGTATTTCGCTATTGACCACGGCACGGGTGTGGTGATTGGTGAGACAGCCATCATTGGCAACCACGTGACGCTCTATCAGGGTGTGACTCTGGGTGCCAAGAGTTTCCGCTACGACGAGAACGGCAACATGCTGAACATCCCTCGTCACCCTATCATCGAGGATCATGTCACCGTCTATTCCAACGCCTCTATCCTGGGACGTATCACCATTGGGCACCACTCCATCATCGGTGGTAACATCTGGGTGACAAATAATGTACCGCCCTACTCTCGCATCCAGCAGAGCAAGGCGGTAGACCTGTCGTTCCAAGGAGGACTGGGTATTTAGTAAGCAGGCTGCTTATCTACCCCAACGCCTCACTCATAATGTCTGATTCTTACGTCAATGCCGCAGTCCTTTAGCTGCGCAGGCGTACTCTTTACATCCGTTTGCCCATAGTGATAAGGGAATAGCACCTTCGGCTTTACCGTCTTGGCAGCCCTAATCAGCTGTTCCATTGTCATCGTATAGGGCTGGTTGCAAGGCAAAAAGGCGATGTCGATATCCTTGATATTCTGCATCTCAGGGATATCCTCCGTATCACCAGCGATATAGATACGCAGTCCGTCGAGCGTCAGGATATAACCATTATCACGTCCCTGTGGGTGAAACTGCGTACGACCTTCAGAGATATTATAGGCAGGAACGGCCTCAACCATGATACCATCAAACGTAGCACTTTGCCCATTGCTCAATACGGTGCATGAGCCATACATATCCGCACACCGCTTATTCATGACAAGCTGCGTCTTTTCGCTAGTCAACTGCTTCAGAGCCTCCTTGTCGAAGTGGTCGCCATGCTCGTGAGTCACGAAAATATAGTCGGCCTTCGGCATTGCCGTGTAGTCTATCGTCTTGTTGCCGAGCTTCGTCACAGGGTCTATCATGATCTCCTTGCCGTCGAACTCGATGCGAATGCTGGCATGTACCAACGCATGAAGCTTTACCGTCTTGCCACTCTTTGTCTTGAACACATCCACCTCGTAGGCATCTGTAGTCACAGGCATCTGAGCCTCTTTCCATGCAATGATACCCCCTTTCAGGTTCACCAACTTATACCCCTCGGTAGCCAGTCTTCCTGCTGCGCTAGCCGAGCGACGTCCGCTTCTGCAATACACGGCAATCGTCTTATTAACAGGCAGCACCTCCTTTGCCTTTTGGATAAAGTCGCTTTGTGCCTGGTCTATGTTCAGAGCGCCCTCGAGGTGGCCCTCCTTGAACTCATCCGTCGAGCGCACATCTAGCACCACGACATCAGGGTCATTCATTAACTCCGCGAATCCCTTCACGTCCGTGTTCTCATAATTTGCCTGACCGCAGGCCGTTGTCAGCCCCAAAGCAGCCATCAAACAAGTTAAAATTCTTTTCATCGTCATTTGATTTTTGTGTTTTTATAGAGTGATTACTTACGATTGCAACAGAAAAGAACCGAAAGAAGGGTAAGCACAGACAGGAAGAGGGATAAAACGAAGAAACCGTTGTAGCCAAAGAAACGGAGCAAGGGGCCTGAGACGAGACAGGCCAGGAAGAGTGAGAATGCCATGAGCGACTTTCCCTGCTCACGATGCTCGATATGACTCAGATTCGACAGATAGAGGGAGAAACCAAGGCCGTAGGTCAATTGTTCCGTCAGCACACATAATCCAACGATCATCAGGGATTGCGGTTGCCAATAGCTCAGTGCCACATAGACAACACAGGGTATCAGCATACAGCTTGTCATAGGCCAGAGACATTTGCGGAAACCGAAATGTGCAATAGCCTTCTTGCCTAAGAGTCCACCCACTGTAAGAGCCACGATACCCACGATACCCATCACGAAACCAAACTCCTGAGGCGAGAGTCCCACACCGCCATTGCTGAAGGTGTCTATCAGGAAGAGAATGCTTACCTTGCCCACCATGGCCTGTGCAAAAGCATAGAACAACAGGAACAGGACGTCCCGGCTCCACCATTTCCGAATGATTTGCTGCTGCACGACCAACATATCGACAGCCTCGCGACGCGAACGGGGCAACATCCACACATGCCAGAAAAACAGGAGTATAAAGATGCCAGACAAAAAATAGAACAGTACCCGCCAAGCATAGAGCATATCATGACGATAGAACACCTGCAGATTGCCTGCCAACACAAGGAGAAAACCCTGACCAACTATCAGGGCGAACTTACGAAACAGTTCCTGAACAATAGAATGGCGATAGGCCAACGGACGCAAACGGGCAAAGCCATCGGCCGCCACATTATGCACAGCCGTGAGCCAAGAGACAGCCATCAGAATACCGACCACCTGCCATGATGCCGAAAGCGAGACAGCCAGTAAGGCAAAGCAGACAGCCAACAGAAGTTGGGTTGTGAGAATCCACAAGCGGAAGAAGCGCGAACGGTCAACCAAGGGTTTCCACCACACCTTCAGTACCCAAGGAAGATAGAACAGCGACACCCAGCACAGGCTCTCCACCAAGCGGAACCCCATCTGACGAAACATCAACAGGGCGATGACAAAGATAACCACGCGCGGCATGCCCTTTGCAAAATACAAAGAGGAAAGCCAAATGGTCGTACTGCCGTGCCCGTTCATCATACGCTATTTCTTTTTACCAAATTCAGGGTCGATCTTCACAAACCACGCCACCAGGAAAGTGACGCCACACAGCGCCATCACAATCAGGAAGAAAGTCTGATAGCCCACCGCATCCTTCAGGAAACCAGAGAACATAGCCGGCACCTGTAGTCCCAGATACGACAAGCCCGTACAGATAGCATAGAACGAGGTCTTGAACGGTCCCATACTGAAATAAAGCATATAGAGGGTTAGCGCAGTGAAGCCAAGACCATAGCCAAACTGCTCGATGAAGATACACGAACTGACAAGCACCATATTATCGGGCATGGCATAACTCATATAGACATAGACCACATCAGGCAGGGTGATAGCGCATACCATAGGCCAGAGCCAACGTTTCAATCCGTCGCGACTGGCCAGCCAACCGCCGACGATACCGCCCAGCAACAAGCCGATGAGACCCACGGTGCCATAACTGATACCATACTCGGCCAGCGACAGTCCCAGTCCGCCATCCTCCTGAGGACGTGTCAGGAAGGTCTTACTCATGGCGTTCAACAAAGCCTCTGGGAAACGGTAGAACATGATGAACACCACGGCACAGAGCAATTCACGCCACGGCATCCGGGTGAAGAACATCTTAAACATGTCCAAAAGTCCGCGAGCCACCTCCTTCGCCGTCACATGATTACGCACATCAGCGGCCGACTTTGGCATCAGGTAGCAATGCCACAGCCAGAAAGCTATAAACAGGGCCGCTACGCCATAGAACACCAGACTCCAGGTAAATGCATTCTGGTCTGGATAAAGGGTCTGCAGGAAACCGGCCAAGGGCACCAGCGCACCATTGCCGAAGATGACAGCCAAGCGATAGAACGTGTTGCGAATGCCCACGAACCAAGCCTGCTGGTGTTCATCGAGTTCCAGCATGTAGTAACCATCAGCGGCGATATCGTGCGTGGCACTCGAGAAAGCCATCAGGAAGAAGCAGAACATGGTGCCCTGGAACCAGAAATCCGTATTCAGCGTGAAGGCGATACCAGCCAGTGATGAGCCCAACAACAGTTGCATGGCCAACACCCACCAGCGTTTCGTCTTACACAAATCCACGAACGGACTCCAGAAGGGTTTGATAATCCACGGCAACCCCAGCCAACCCGTATAAAGACCTATCTCGGTGTCGCTCAGTCCCATCTGCATATAGAGTACCACAGCGACAGACGTCACAATGACATTTGGCAGTCCCTCTGCCATATAGAGCGTGGGTATCCACGCCCAGGGATTACGTTTATTCATCATATTAGTATTATTTGTTTTTAGTATTCCTGCTTTATTTCTGCACCTCTATAATAATATAAGAGGATATCATCGTAATCATAACCTTTCTCGCCCATCACGGCAGCACCTATCTGACAGAGACCTACGCCGTGTCCCCATCCACGACCCTTGAGGATGAACTTGAGATTCGGGGTTTGTACTTTCTCTACCTTGAAGGCACTGCTGTAAAGATGCGTCTCGCTGAGGGCACGACGGATCTCGAGTTCCTTGCCAATGATGAATGTTCGTTTGCTGCCCACAATCTGCAGGCGCCAGATACGTCCACTCTCACCACGGTCCAGCGGCACGAGGTCCAGAATATCACCCAGGTCGAGCTTCGTCTTGCGGTTCACCAGTTCGGTGAGTTCCTCCTGCGTATACTCCACGCGCCACTCATAGAAATCAGGCGTCTCCTGATCGTAGTCGTTAAGCACCTGCGAGAGGATACGTTTATCACTCGTATGACAGAAGGGGTCGCTAACCGACACCAGATAAGGCTTCTTGATATTCTCCCAACAATACTGGAACTCCTCCGTCTGACCACCACAACATTTCGAGAAGCGCGCATCACAGAGTTCGTTGCCATAGACCAACACCTGTCCGCGGGTAGCCTTGATAGCCTCGGCCACAGCGGGCGAAGAGGCACGGGTGATGCCCTGATAGCGCTGGCAATGGTCGTCGGCACAGACATCAAACAGCGTATGGTCCTCGCGATCGTACCAGCGCAGCAACTCGTCCTCCTTCTTCACAAACGAGAAGAAACTGTTATCCTTGCGCTCACCACTCTCGGCACGTTTCTTAATCTGATAGAGCAACCACGAGCGAGAGATAACGGCATGCGCCTTCAGCAGTTCTGGTGAGGAGGTGGCACTCATCTCGCTTGAGATGACGCTTTCCAGATATTGCTCTACAGGCAGTTCGTTGATAGCAAGCACCTTATCGGCCTCAACCACCAGGCGCAGCGTGCCACGGAAGGTCTGTTTCTCCTGACGCTCCCAATGGAAGCCAACACCGATAGTGACATCATGCAATGTGAACGACACATCGTCGCCCTGAGGTTGGAAGCGAAGTTCACGATAGTTCTGACCACGCCAGAGCAGTCCGCCCTCTGCCAGTTCTACGGTCTGAAGTCCCATGATGGTCTCGCCCTTTGCGGCATAATCGCCATTCAGACAGAACACAATTTTCTGTCCACTGACGATTCCCACAGAGACCTGCGGTTCCTCACCCATCTTAGACAAGCGTTTCACATTGACCACATCCTTCTTCAAGCTCTCCTTCAGCGTCTCCAGTTCACTGGTAGAGAGGGCACACTCCTGCAGGATAGCCTCAGCCATCTCAGGCGTGATACGCTCAAAGTCCTCGCGACGCGGCGTGATGAAGTAGCCCGACATATCCAAGGCACCAGGACTAACCAGCAGTTGCTCGTTGCCCGTCTTATAATAGCAGTCAGGACGATGTTTCTTTCTGGGGAACACCACTGAGATAAACTCCTCATCGACATGCCATGCCACGATATTCATCATCGGTTCCGACTGTTCGGGCAACTTGGGCAGGGCATGATAAAGCGTGGCAAACATGCGTTCGCTGGCACGACGACTATGGGCACGGATAACCAATGCCGCACAGGGATAATCCTCTATCACACTCAACGTGGCATCATCACCACGACGCGCCACCTCCGTGAGGTTACGTGACAGGCGTTGCCACTCTTTTTGAAGAGGAAGGATACCCGATGTGCCTGCCTGCAGATGTGCATGATCAGGAGCAGAAGCACCACAGAGCGGTCCGTTATAGAATACCATCAACTCTGGATAATGCGCCAACAACTGTATCATCTCGCCATACATGCCACGAATCTGCTGGGGCTGATGCCTGTGGGCAGGAATGGTGAAATGCATGGGGAGGATAGGATACGGATTGACCAACAGTTCATAGTCCACATCCTGCACCTTCGTCAACTGCTCCTGCGGACGGTTTTTCTTACACAGGAAACAAGGACGGGCAGCGACAGCCTCCTTGGTGATAGAGGCCCCCGTAGAACAGATACGAGCAGGATTAAACTGCACCTCAAAAGTGGAACTTCCCACATTCAGCTCACGCGTCTCCACATGACTCAACTCACGATAGCGGTCACGCGTCTCAGGCCACAGCGTCAACTGTCGGTCGAAGAAACGATCCAAAGAGGAAAGTGGAGAGTGGTAAGTGGAAAGAGAGGAGTTCTTTGCCTGTCGCGCCTTGATTTCAAGCGTACGCAGGCGGTCTTTATATAAATTGTTCGCATTGACCTTGTCCACAGAAAGGGCTGCATCACTATTGCCTCCCCATCGGCGACAGAGATAAAGTTCGTCATAAATACGCCCGATGCGATAGTTGCGCGAGAACCAAAGTCCCATGGCGTAGTCCTCACCGTAACTGGTATTAGGCAACTGAACCTGACGCAACAAGGGCGTGAAGAAAGCACGCGGAGCACCCAGACCATTGATACGTAAGGCATTATTAGGTCCATTCTCGTCCGTCCATTCCTTATGGGCAATGAGCCCTGGCGGCAACGTATTCAAATCGAAGTCGCACATCCTGTAGGAGCCCACTATCATCGCTGCCTTCTGCTTATAGAAAGCGTCCACGATGGCTTGCAGCGTCTTGGGCGAAGAATACAGGTCGTCACTATCCAACTGCACGGCAAAGCGTCCACAACGGGAATCGTTGACAGCCACGTTCCAACAGCCGCCAATGCCAAGGTCTGTACGTTCTGGGGTCAAAACGACAAGTTGCGAACTATGAGCCGAGAGTTGAGAAAGAATCTCTCCTGTGCCGTCTGTGGAGTGATTATCCACCACGATGACATTATATTTGAACTTTGTCTCTTGTCCCAAGGCACTCTTCACGGCATCGGCAATCGTCTTGGCACGATTAAAGACGGGGATGATGACAGAAGCCTCCAGTTCGAACGGCTGTTCGTCGAAGTCCACTTGCTGCAGACTGGTAGTATCTACCAAGGCATCAATAGCCTCCAGATGGCGGGTGGCCACCTGCTCCATCTCTATCTGCACCTCACGGTTGGCAGGGTTCACGTAGTCAAACTGTTTCTCGCCCGATGCACGCGTATCACGCTCCACCTCCGTATAGAGCAACTCATTCAGATGCAGGATCTGACCTTTACGACTCAGGTAGAGACGCAAGTCATAGAGTCCGCCATACAAATATTTCGCCGTTGACTCATGAGCCCACTGGCGCAGCATATCGCCACGCACCAGCCACAACGAACCGAAATCGAAATCATCGCGCACGGAACCCAGTTGGTAGTCGATAGCTGGATGTTTCTCCTCTATCCTCATTCCATCTTCAACCTTCCTCTCATACCTATCGGCATAGACCATCACGGCACTACTATCGGAAGCCACCTGGACCATGCGTTCCAAGGCACCCTGTCCCAATTGCAGCGCAGCATCCTTCACCACTAAGGCCACATAAGGGGATGTTGATCGAGAGGCTATCTCACTAAGTGATTCGCTAGAGCGCATGCCATCAACAAACCACACATTTTGAACCAACGTGCTTGTTAGTAGTTCCGCTTTTAGTTGTTCTGTCTGACCTGCCTCCGTACGAGGCAAAAATATATCTATGTGTTCTTTCATTCCGCAAAAAAAATTTCTGCAAAGATAATAAAATCTCCGCATTTCGCAAAAACTTGCGCTTATTATTTTATGAATCGCGCTTATACAATAATAAAAAAGATTAAACAGTTTGCTAATTCAACATTTTTTCGTACTTTTGCACCTTACATGGAAAAATCGGCCAACGATAGTAATACAAGCAAAAAGAGACTGCTGGGTCTGACTACTGCGGAACTGAAACAGGTAGCGCTGCAGTTGGGCATGCCCGCCTTCACCGGCGGACAGATAGCCAAGTGGCTCTATGAGAAAGGTGTGATGAGCATCGACGAGATGACGAATCTCTCGAAGCAGAACCGCGAACGCCTGAGCAATGAGTATTGCGTGGGCGCCATGCCGCCTATAGACTGCCAGAAAAGCGTGGACGGCACCATCAAGTACCTGTTTCCGGTCATGACCGTATGTTGCAACACCGCCACAACGAACCAACCCACGAAATTCGTCGAGACCGTTTTCATCCCCGATGGCGATCGCGCCACGCTCTGCGTGTCAAGTCAGGTGGGCTGTAAGATGAACTGTCTGTTCTGTCAGACGGGCAAGCAGGGCTTCGAGGGCAACCTCACAGCAGCCGACATCCTGAATCAGATCTATGCCCTACCTGAGCGCGACCAGTTAACCAACGTGGTGTTCATGGGTCAGGGTGAGCCGATGGACAATCTGGACAACGTGCTGAAGACAACAGAGATTCTGACGGCAGCCGACGGCTACGCCTGGAGTCCCAAGCGCATCACGGTAAGTAGTGTAGGCGTGAAGAACAAGCTGAAGCGTTTCCTCGACGAAAGCCAGTGTCACGTTGCCATCTCCATGCACTCGCCCCTGCACGAGCAGCGCCTGTCACTGATGCCCGCAGAGAAAGCCATGAATATCAGCGAGGTGGTAGAACTACTGAAGCAGTATGACTTCACCCACCAGCGTCGCTGTTCGTTCGAATATATCTGTTTCAGCGGTCTTAACGACACCTTGGAACATGGACGGGAGATAGTACGATTGGTAAAGGGACTGGAATGTCGAGTCAACCTGATTCGTTTCCACCAAATTCCCAATGTAGACCTGCCAGGTGCCGACCTTAGCAGAATGGAGCTGTTGCGCGACTACCTCACCGCCAACGGTGTGTTCACCACAATTCGCGCCAGTCGCGGACAGGACATCTTTGCCGCCTGCGGACTGCTTAGCACAGAGAAAAAGAAAAATCAAAAACAATAAATATTATGGAAGAAAGAAAGATTCGCGTAGCCATTACGCACGGCGATATCAACGGCGTGGGCTATGAAGTCATATTGAAGACTTTTGCCGACCCTATGATGCTGGAGCTTTGTACGCCCATCGTTTACGGATCGCCCAAGATTGCCGCCTTTCATGGCAAGACATTGAATATAGACACGCCTTTTACCGTTATCAAGAACGCAAAGGATGCGCAGGATGGCAAACTGAATATGCTCGCTGTTGTCGACGACGAGACAAAGATAGAACTGGGCATCTCTACGCCTGAAGCCGGCGAGGCTGCCAAGATAGCTATCGACAAGGCATTAGAAGACTACAAAGCCGGTCTGTTTGACGTGCTGGTTACTGCTCCTGTGAGCAAGAACAGCATCAAAGGCTTCAATGGTCACACCAGTTATATCGAGCACGCCCTCAACGACGGCAAGAAGGGACTCACCATCTTGACCAACGACGACCTGCGCGTCGCTTTGGTAACTAATAATGTGGCTATCAAGGATATCGCCGAGTCTATCACCAAACAGAAAATCGTGGAGAAGGCCACCATCTTCCATCAGGCACTTCGTCGCGACCTGCGTGTAAACAGTCCTCGTATCGCGGTATTGGCACTCAACCCCCGTTGTGGCGAGGATGGCGTGCTGGGCGATGAGGAGCAGACCGTGATTACCCCTGCTATCAACGAATTGGCCGAGAAGGGTATTCAGGTATTCGGTCCCTATGCTGCCGATGATTTCTTTGGTCGCAGCGCCTACTACCGTTTCGACGGTGTGCTGGCAATGTATCACGACCAAGGACAGACACCTTTCAAGGCTGTGGCCTACGAGAACGGTGTGCGTTTCACTACCGGTTTGGATCTGATTCGCACGGCTCCCGCCCATGGCGTGAACTTCGCCGCAGCAGGCAAGAATATCACAGACGAACAGTCGTTGCGCAACGCCATCTACGTGGCTATCGATGTATGGCGCAACCGTCAGAACTACGACGCCCCCTACGAGAATCCGCTGCCCAAGCTCTACCACGAGCGTCGTGACGAGAGCGAGAAGGTGCGTTTCCACAAGAAACCCGAAGAATAGTCCGTCGTCTGTACGCCTACACTCCTAAAAAAAATCTGCCAATTTTGCAGCCGTTTCAAAAAAAATATGTAATTTTGTCAGCCAATTATGAACAACGCTGAGTTACAACGCATCAAACAGAGATACAACATCGTGGGCAACTGCGAGGCTCTGAACCATATTCTGGACGTCGCCCTTCAGGTAGCGCCCACCGACTTGAGCGTGCTCATCGTTGGTGAAAGTGGTGTTGGTAAGGAGATTATCCCTCGTGTCATCCACGACAACTCTCCGCGTAAGCGTGAGAAATATTTTGCCATCAACTGTGGCTCTATCCCAGAAGGCACTATCGACTCAGAACTCTTTGGACATGTAAAGGGTTCTTATACAGGTGCCATCAACGACTCTCCCGGTTATTTCGGCGTAGCCAATAAAGGTACGCTATTCCTTGATGAGGTGGGCGAACTGCCCTTGGCCACCCAGGCCCGATTACTCCGTGTACTCGAGACAGGCGAATATATTCCCGTTGGTGGGACAGAAATCCGCAAGACCGACGTACGCATCGTGGCTGCAACGAATGTCAATATCCGACAAGCCATCAGCGAAGGTCGTTTCCGTGAGGATCTCTATTATCGCTTGAACAGTATTCCCATCCAGATGCCTGCCCTGCGTGAGCGTGGCGAGGATATCGTACTGCTGTTCCGTCTCTTTGCCATGCAGATGGCAGAGAAATACCACATGGAGCGCGTCAGCCTGACTGACGAAGCCAAGCAGATGCTGATGCGCTATAAGTGGCCGGGAAATGTCCGTCAGTTGAAGAATATCACCGAACAGATTTCCGTGCTCAGTCAGGAGCGTATTATCACGCCCCAGATTCTCTCCCGTTTCATCCCACAGGATCAGGAGACCACACAGTTGGCAGTTATCAAGAGCAATAGCGATCACTCGTTTGAAAACGAGCGCGAGATACTCTACAAGATTCTCTTCGAACTGCGAGGCAACGTCAATGATATGCGTCGCGAGATGAGTCAGTTGAAGAAACAGATGGAGGATGTGAAGACCACTCCGACCTCTCCCATCCAGCCTATTCAACCTATTCAGCCCATCTCATCTATCCAGCAGACGATGCTTGAGGATGCCGAGGCAGAAGAGTATATCGAACCCACCCCCGAGCAGGAGAACCTGAACCTGAGCGACCTGAGTCGTCAGATGCTGGAGAAGGCGCTGGAGCGCAACAATGGCAACCGTAAGAAGGCGGCACAGGAACTGGGTATCAGCGACCGCACACTCTATCGCCGACTGAAGCAATATGGTCTGATGCTGGTATTCTTCATCACCACACTTTTCATGTCGTCATGCTACACGTTTAATGGTGCCAGCATCGACTACAACAAGACAAAGACCATCCAGATTGCCGACTTTCCCCTACGCACCACTTATGTGTGGGGACCTATGGCTAGCATCTTCAACAACCAGTTGAAAGACCAATATGCCAACCATACCAAACTCATTCAGGTGAAACGTAACGGCGACCTGCAAATCTCTGGCGAGATTGTCCGTTACGAGCAGCGCAACAAGTCGGTATCTTCCGAAGGCTATTCAGCACAGACAGAACTGTCGATGACCGTCAACGTGCGCTTCACCAATAACGCCAAGCACGACGAGGACTTTGAGCGTCAATTTACAGCGACCTCTACCTACGAGACCACGCAGTCGCTCAATGCCGTACAGGAAGAGTTGGTCACTCAGATGGTCAAGGAGATTACCGACCAGATTTTCAACGCAACCGTAGCTAACTGGTAACAGAATGGATATCGTAGAACTCATAGAACACCCTGAGAGGATGGACCGTGACTCGCTTTACGAGTTGCGCTCTATGCTGGCACTATATCCCTATTTCCAGACGGCACGTCTGCTCATGTTGCAGAATCTATACCTGCTCCACGACCCATCCTTCGATCAGGAACTACGTCGGGCAGCTATCTATATTACCGACCGCAAAGTTCTCTTCCAGATGATTGAGGCTGCCCATTACAAAGTGAAGGCCGTCTCATCAACCGACCCCCTACATGCTGCGGGCAATACCCAGCAGCAAACACCAGAAGAGCGCGACAGTCGTACTATCTCCCTGATTGACGACTTCCTCGACTCCCTGCCTAAGGAGGAAGAAGAAATATCACAGAAAAAAGGCAAGCGCAAGCCTACGCCAGCAGATGCCGCAGTAGACTATGTAGCCTATCTCCTTGAGAGTGAAAGCGATGAGGACCGCGAGAAAGCTGCCGAGGTGCCACAACTGATAGGTCACAGCCTCATCGACTCCTTCATAAATAATGACAAGGGGAAGATTGTGCTCAATGAGACCCCTACCCTCAAGCCAGAACTCGACGATACCACCCCAGATACACAAAATGGTGTGCAACAAGGGTATTTTACGGAAACTTTTGCCAGAATTTACATCAAACAGGGCAATTATTCCAAGGCTTTAGAAATTATTCAGCAATTAAGTTTGGATAATCCGAAAAAAAATGTTTACTTTGCAGACCAAATACGCTTCTTACAGAAATTAATAATAAATAATAATAAAAAATAATTAACAACAATGGGAATTTATTTTCTTTTAATCATCCTCATCGTGATTGCCGCCATCCTCATGGTAGGCATCGTGTTGATTCAGGAATCTAAGGGTGGTGGTTTGGCTTCAAACTTCGCCTCTTACAACCAG
>JAEEGL011893162.1_pt1 | contig 14579 bp, 15 predicted proteins | sample 9134231 | NCBI WGS metagenome assembly JAEEGL01 (sample SAMN16246548, study PRJNA631951) | gut metagenome | biome: gut microbiome; feature: rumen; material: fiber-attached | host: Bos | place: Iran: Karaj | collected 2018-10
AGAAAGATCAATTATTTGGGATGATATTCTTTCATATTTTAAAGTGATGGGCACTAATCGATGTAACAATATGGAAGTCTAATTGCTTGCGGAGTAGTCAGATGGATATAAAAATCAAATTAACACCGGAAGAATTAAGAGCGCAATCAGGAAACATGAGTACCCTGATGCAAGAATATGAGTCGTTGTTTTCCGGCACAAAAACAATTTTGGAAAGCACAAATGCAAACTGGAGTAGTAATCTGGCAAATAATTTTGCCGGGAAAATTATTACTGCACAGAAAGGTTTTTCTGAGGTTGTAGCTATTCTTCGATTTGGGATGGAAGCAGCGAGAACCGGTGCAGAACACTTTGATACTATTGATAAATCAATGGCCAAAGAAATCTCTGATGATAGTCAGGGATCTGCAAATGTGACAGGAGCTAGAGGAACACCAGTTGCAAAGACATTAGGAAAAGACACCTCAGAACGAAAAGCAAAATTATCAGCCTTGATCGCGTCTATAGTTGCAACAATAGAAGCACATAAAGGATCTACAGAGGAAGAAACAGGTAAACCTAGTATTTTGCAGCGTATAAAAAATCGAATTGAAGCAATATTACATCCTGATGAAAGCAATGATAATGAGACATCATCAAATACTTCAACAGGATATAGTAGTTATACCCTAATACCAGATGAAGAAGTTAGGAAAATTGTAGAGGGAAATCATCCACAGAAAGAAGGTGGATGGCATGGTGCATGCTCTGCGTATGTAAATAAAATACTAAGAAACGAGGGTATATGTACATATAATGAATATAATGAGTACTCTAAATATGCAAAAGACTATGCTCAAAAACTGGCCGATAAAGGAATTACTAAAACTGGATATACATGCACGGGGTATACTGGATCTACAGGACTAGATGATCTTATTGCAGCGCATCCTAATGAGCCTATTACGAATGTTGTCATAAGCATGAGTGCGGGAAGCGCTATGGCAACAGATACGACAAATGGGCATGTTGTGCTTATACAATTGATACAAGATGGAAAACTATATTTCACAGAAAGTTGTTCTGCCTATGGTATACCAGAGGGAAAGATGTGGTGTATAACTGTTGAGGAGTTTAAAAAACGATATTTTACTAAGGATAATGGGAATTTGATGGGTGTAACACATTTACATAAGTAGAGGTATCGTTGACGGGGAGAGTAAATGTTGGATGTAAGGATAAAATTATCACCTGAAGAATTACGTATACATTCAGAGAGTATTAATACCCTGATGCACGAATATGAGTCATTGTTTTCCAGAACAAGTGCGGTATTAACGAGCGCAAATGCCAATTGGAGCAGCAATCTTGCCCGTAATTTTGTTGGTAAGATTGCTGCAGCCCAGAAAGGTTTCTCGGAAGTTGTGGCTGTTCTACAATTTGGAAGTGAAGCAGTAAAATCTAGTGCAGAGCATTTTGAAAACTTTGATAAGTCCGTGGCTAAGGATATTTCAAATGACGATCAGGTCGCTATGAGTATGTCTGCAAACGGAATAGCTACGGAAGTATTAGCAATCGGCGGTAGTGCGGTTTTCGGTGCTTCGAAAGTTTCTGAGGTAGTTTCGAAGATAGTTGCTGCAAAGAATGCAACAGGGGAGGAAAGTGGAAAGCCGAAATCATCCTCATGGATTACAAGAATAAAAGAAAGGATCGATTCAATTCTACATCCAGTTCCACCTGACGGAGATAATGGCAATAATGATGAAAACGTGGGTGATAATTCTGTGGCGGGTTATAAAACAGCAGGTAGTTATAAGAGTTATAAGGGGACAAACTATGTTCAGCGCGACCACCATGAATTTGATTATTATGATGAAAGTGGGAAGCTTAGAAATGATGGATGTACTTGTTGCGCCAGAGCAATTATGTGGAATATAAAGCATCCAGATGATGTAAAAAGCCCGCATGACCTTCGGTTTGAACCCAATAACCCAGATAATCATCTTGCAACAATGAGTACTGTAATGGAGGTTCCAAATACAAGATATAACTCAAAACAGGATATAATGAACACATGTGCAAAGCTGATTCAGGAACAAGGTGAAGTTGTGGAGATTAGCCTGGAGTATCCGACATATGGAAGCATACATACAGTTGTTGGCATCGGAGTGCGTGATGGTGCTGACGTGAACAACATTCAACTATCAGATATCCTTTGTATCGACCCTTATGATGGTCAAGTAAAAACAGTAGCAGAATATGGTAATGTGTACAATCCCCCAAGAGAATTTGTTATTAGAAATGATGTTCCTTTATATGTGTCAAGGTAATGAGTACTCATCGATGTCACGAATTGACATTCTAATCAGACAAGGAGTAATCAGATGGATATCAAGATTCGCTTAACACCGGAAGAATTAAGAGGGCAATCAGGGAATATGAATACCCTGATGCAAGAATATGAGTTGCTGTTTTCCGGTACAAAAACAATTTTGGAAAGCACAAATGCAAATTGGAGCAGTAATCTGGCAAATAATTTTGCCGGGAAAATTATTGCCGCACAGAAAGGTTTTTCTGAGGTTGTAGCTGTTCTACGATATGGGATGGAAGCAGCGAGAACAGGTGCAGAACACTTTGAAACAGTGGATAAATCAATGGCCAAGGAAATATCTGACGACGGACAGGTTGCTATGAGTATGTCTGCCAACGGAATTGCTTCAGAAGGATCAACAATCGGCAGCAGTTCGTTAATAGGTGCAGCGAAGATCTCTGCTGTTGTGGCGGCAGTAGTTGCTAATAGAAATCAGGCAGGGGCAGAAGAAGGTACGCCGAAATTATCTACATGGTTTACAAGGATACGAGAAAAGATCAATGCTATTCTGCATCCTGCCGGTGGAGGCAGTGTAGTCTCGCCGGACCAGCAAATCCACGAAGAGGTCGTTATTTCTCCTGAACAACAATTGAATGAGTTGAAGGATAGGTACAGTAGATTAAAAGAACAACATGGTTCATATAACCAGCTGTGTGGTGATTATGTACATGATCAATTGCTTGATATGGGAATAATTTCCGGTGATGTTCCTTCAGCAAATGGAAAAGATTTTGTTGGTATGTTGGAAGGAAGGAGTAATATCGGTACAGGCTATCAAGTGAAGACATATCACGATGATGGAAAAGGTAAAGAGGCATTGCAGCAGTTGATGGATGAAGCCAATGGAAAGCCTGTTACAAATGTTGTTTTTAGTTTTGAACAGGGTGCATCAATGGCTACTTCGAGCAGTGCGGGACATGTCGTTTTGGTATCGCGGATTCAGGATGGAATGGTGTATTTTTCTGAAAGTATGGATATTGGATCATATTGGTATCGTAATCAACCGGGAGTTACTGCAGAAGGTACACCTATTTCAATGACGCTGGATGATTTTATTTTCAATTATCTCAATAAAGGTCATGTTACGGGGATAGCACATCTGTATAAAGATTAGGTTGAAAATGTCTCGAGCCAATTTACCCTTCTAGATAAAGCATAGATAAAGGAAAATATTCATGGATTTAAGTATCAGATTAACGCCTGAAGAATTGCATGCCCAGTCAGGTGAGATGAATGCATTAATGCAGGAATATGAAGAACTGTTTTCGAAAACCACAGGGATTCTTAACAGTACAAATGCGGATTGGAGTGCGAATCTTGCTAATAATTTTACTGCAAAGATCCTGTCTGCTCAAAAAGGGTTTTCCAGTGTTGTAGATGTCTTGGGGTTTGGTGTGGAAGCAGTTAAATCAAGCGCTGAGACATTTAATAATCTTGATGCCAATTTGTCCAAAGCAATAGATGGAGCGAAAAGTGCCGGAAAAGACGTTGGGAAAAAAATAGTAGGCGGTGCGGGAATCATTGGAAGTGCGGTATCCGTTGGCTGGTCAGTTAAAGAACACTTTGGCGATCTTGTAAATGGAGATAAAAACAAAAGAATCAGTGCGGTTGGTGGACTGGCCAAAGATTTTTACTCAACGATTAAACTTCTTAATACTACTGTTTCTTCAACACAAAAATGTGAAAAACTCTTCAGGATGCTGCCTGGTCAGGCCGCAAAAACCGGATTGAAGAAGGCATTTGGACTACAAAAAGTATCAACGCTGTTTCCGAACGGTTATGTTTCGAAGAGTTTTTATAATAACTTTCATAAGTTGGATTCCATTACTGACGCATATACAAAGGGCGGCATGAAAAGTGCCCTTGCATATGCCGGGACAGCTATGGACCTGGTATGTAATGGTGTATCGAATTACCAGGAAATGAAAGAAGGAAAGATCAGTAAAGGACGCGCTGTTGCGGAAACTGTTACTGAAACAGCCATTGATGTTGGGAAGGATTGGTTAATTGCCACGGCAGTAACGGCAGGTATTGCAACACTTACTGCGGGTGCAGCTCCGGTAGTAGCGGTGGCGGCCGGAACGGCTGTGGTTTCCATGGGATTAGACTGGGCTTGTCAGAAACTGACAAAAAAATTTATGGGAGAGGAAAAGAAAGTTACGGAATTTGTATCGGATGCAGTGTTAGATGGTGCGAAATACGCATATGATAAGGGGAAAGAAATAGTAAAAAGTGTAGGAGAAAAGGCAACAAAAGCGAAAGAAGTTGTAGGAAATGCAGTTGGTAATGCTACAAAAGCAGCCACAAAGAAATTAGGTAAAGTTTGTTCAAAAATTAAATCCTGGTTCTGAAAAAGAGAGGTAGTTTATGACGAAGATCAATGAAATATTACCGATTGGTTCGGTTGTGAAACTGAAGCAAAGGGATAGCATTGTGATGATCACCGGGATATATCAGGTGACTGAGAGTGGAGAACCGTATGATTATTGTGGTGTTCCCTATCCGGAAGGGTATTGCGGGGTTGACTATGAATGTGCATTTAACCAAAACGATATAGAAGACATAGTATCTGTTGGTTTTATAGATTTTGAACGACAATTGATGGTCGCACAAGTGGCGGAGAGCGAGTAAAACGGAGGCATGCATGGATATAACGACATTATTGCCAATAGGTTCCGTGGTTGAGATAAAACAAGGAACTAAGAAACTTATGATATTTGGTATAGCTCAAAAAATGCATACCAAGGAGAATACAGAACTGACCTATGATTATATAGGTGTACCCTATCCGGAGGGAAACATTGATGAAAACTATCAATTTATGTTTAGTCATTCGGATATTGATTTTGTGCATTTTTTTGGCTGCATGGATCGGGAAAGGGAGGAATATATCGAGGAATTTAATCAGTTTTTGAATAATCAAAACCCCGAGCAGACAGATAAGGATAAGAAAGGGGGATTGAACTGAATGACTGAGGCAAAAATGCTTTTACCTTTAGGTAGTATTGTATTACCGGATAAAGAAGAAAAACGGTTGATGATAATTGGTTATTATCCGGTGATTGATGGGCAAAAAGAAATAAAAGATTATATGGGAGTTCTTTATCCACAGGGTGATTTGGGTCCCGAAAGCAGATTTGGATTTAACCATGAAGACATAGCTGAGGTATTTTTCAGAGGATATAAAAACAGTGACTGGAGTGAATTTATTGGCAGAATCCAATCAGAGAATGAATCATAAAGGAGTCAGGGATGAAAGAGAATGAATTACTGCCAATTGGTACGGTGGTGTTGTTGAAAGATGCCGAAAAGAAGATTATGATTTTTGGCTTTGCACAGGAATACACTGACGAAGAAGGAAATATCGTAGATTATGATTATGTAGGCGTGCCATATCCGGAAGGCAATCTTGATGCAAGTCTTCAGTTGATGTTTAATGCTGATCAGATTGAAGAGGTTTATTCAATGGGATTCATCCATGCAGATTATCAGGATATGATCGAGAACATCAATGAAAATATCGAAAAGATACATGAGATGAAGAAAAACTCATCAGAATCGAGTGGTTTATTGGAATGATACCGGTGCAAGGGTTGAGAAACGAAAATTTTTAGAGGAAAGGAGTCAGATGCATTATATCTGAGAGGTGAGAAGAATGGGCTTTTTTGATGATTTGAGTAGAAAAGTAAGTGATGCTGGACAAACTGCGGTTCAGAAGACAAAGGAAATGTCAGATATTGCCAGGATTAATTCGTTAGTCAGCCAAAATGAAACCAAAATAAATAATCTATATACTCAAATTGGAAAATTGTATGTTGAGAAATATGGAGTTGATGGGGCGGAGAGTTTTACGGAACTGGTAAATGGAATTAAAGAGGCAGAAAAGCAAAACGAAGACTACAAAAAACAAGTTCAAGACATAAAGGGTGTCAGGAGATGTCCAAGTTGTGGTGCGGAAGTCCCGAAAGATGCTGCTTTTTGCAGTTCCTGCGGTAGTGTTATGCCTAAGATAGAGGAAGTTATTCCGGAAGACATGATTAAATGTGGAAAATGTGGAGCGCTTGTTAAGAAAGGTATGAAGTTTTGTACATCCTGTGGTCAACCAATTCAAATGCCTGAACCTGATAGCGTAGAGGAAACAACAGAATCAGATCAGATTGTTGTTGATCCTGCTGTGAAGAAGTGCCCTAATTGCGGAGTCGAAATGGAGTTGGATGCTGATTTCTGCAGTGAATGTGGGACAAAACTTTAAGAATACTATCATTAAGGAGGCAGTTATGCAAAAATCTAAATTGGGTATTACTGTAGGTGCACTTGGGGCAATCACATACTTTGCGGCATTTTTCGGAGGATATATACCACTGCTCCTGTTGGCTGCTTATGTATTAATGGCTGAAGAGAACCCCTGGCTGAAGAGATGTGTTGTAAAGGCTGTGGTGATTACCGTATTTTTTTCATTACTTATTGCGATTATTGGTTTTATTCCGGATTTTACAGGTATTACAAATAAAATACTGACAGTAATCAATATTTCTCCGAGTATCGTAAAGGTCGATCAGATTGTTGCAGTTATAACAAGTGCCATAAGCATTATAGAAAAAGCATTGTTTATTATGCTTGGTTACAAAGCATTAAATCAGGGAACGGTGGTTATACCTTTTATAGATTCGAGAGTAAGCAAGATAATGGATTGAGGGCAGGTATTTACCGTGCTGTTGTGAAGTAGGGGACAGATATGGCAAAGTATTGTACAAAATGCGGTTCAAAATTGGATGAAAAAACAGGCAAGTGTCCAAATTGTGAAAAGCAAGATTTGACTGAAGCAAATGGTTTGAGTAGGAATGATGGGATAGATGCTGTTGAACCGGTGGATAAATATTCCGAGGGGAATTCTGATGAACAAAAATCCAGTATAAAGAATAAAAAGAATAACTCAAAAGGAGATAAACGAAGTCATAAACACACGAAAAAGAGAGTTTTAGTATTCATCGTAGTTATGGTTTTTATATCAATAGGTTTAGTATTAGCCAATTACTTCGGATTCATTAATATTCCGGTATTAAGTAAGGTGATGGGAACCGATATTGATGATCAAAAAGCCTTGGATACTGGTATTCTTGATGAGAACAGTTATACTGCTGAGACTATTGATGCCGAAGAATATTATAGAAAAAAAGGCAAGATTATTGAAGTCATAGATGTAGAAAAAGCAAAGGAAGTTTTATCAGAGAAGGAAGTCATGGAAGAATTCCGAAACAGAGGCTTCTCAGAACTTGAATTATATACATTGTATGATATAGATGGGACTTATCATGCATATGGTGGAATAGATTCAAAATCAGATGAAAAGCATCCTTATTATCAGGCAAATTATGTTACTGAGAATGGAGAATACTGGACGATACTTGTTATAGATAATTGCATCTATGCGTTGCCTGTTTCATATAATCTGACATCATCTTTGGATATTTCAGTAATTGTATCGGAAGAAGATACGGTTCTGGGTTATGACAGTGTGACAAATAAGTTTTATCGAACCGCACCGGACGAAGGCATAAAAAAAATAGTGGTTGTGGATAGAATAGATGCAAATACTATAGATAAGATAGATTTGGGGAGTTATGAATGAATCTAAAGCGATATTTGCGAAATGAAAAGAGTAAAACCCGTGTGAGTATGGTGATTGGTGTTTTATTGGTATTGTTTTTTATCATGCTACTGTTAACCAATACTAATGCAAAGAATAGCGGGAAAAAGAGAGTGATAGTAGCGCTTGGGGATTCTTATTCTTCCGGGGAAGGAATTGAGAAATTCTTTGGTCAAGATAAGGATATTTCGCAAAAAGTGCAAGATCCTGATTGGCTTGCACATCGATCCAAAGAAGCATGGAGCGGGAGACTGGTTCTTAGAGATGCGGGGGGGAGAATGTCTGATAATAAAGACAATTGGTATTTTGTTGCGGCATCAGGAGCCGAAACTTTTAATGTTAATGGTAAACATTGTGAGATGGATCCTCAATATAAAGATAATAAACCTGAGGAACAACAAGGAAAACAGAAAAAAGCATATAATAAACAATCTGGAAAATATAAGGATGAGGTATTTCTTCCTTTGCAATTGGATGTTTTTGATGAAATTGATGGCGATGTAGCGTATGTTACGATGACGATGGGTGGAAATGATGCCGGTTTTGCTTCGGTTGTTACAAATGCTGTAATTCCATTACCAGAAGTTAAAATGCCGATAATAGATACATATCTTATTCCTAATTTTGTAGCTGATAACTTAGAGAATTCATGGGGGAGATTTTATGAAACGAATGGTATAAGAGATAGGCTATATGAGTTGTACGTAGATATCGAAAAAAAAGCAGGTAAGGATGCGGCAATAATAATTGCAGGTTATCCATTGTTGTTTGATGAAGATGGTGCAGGAGTGGCCACAGTCATGGGAGGTTCTACGGGGTTGGTTGATCCGGCAGTATATAAAAAAAGTGCTCCATATATTCTTCCTGAAAGTATAGTTGACCAAATAAAAATATTTTCAGAAGAAGATGCGACACTAATTAATGATAATGTAAGTCGCTTTAACGACTGTATAGAAGCAATAGTTTCGCTCTGTCGGTCAAACGGTATGAATATCTGGTTTGTTTCCGTAGAGGATGTTTTTAAGGGACATGCTGCATATACATCTGAAACACCATACATAAATCCTGTTTTATTGATACAAAAAGAGGATATTTATGAGGATGTTTTAAAAGATCCTACTAAATTAATTAGTGCATACTCAATGCATCCAAATTTACTCGGTTCAATGGCGTATGCATCTTGTGTGCAGGAAAAGATAGATGAACTTGAAGGGATCAGCGATGTTGGCAAGATCAATGATCATATAAAACTGATAGTATATGACTATAAAGATGAAATACATGGAGGATATAAAATAAGAGTAACAGGATCAAAATATAAAGGTATTCTGAAATCCGGAATATGGAAGGAAGAATATGATGAAGAATTTGAGGTGAATGAGCCCAAAGAAATGCGACTGATAATTCCTGAAGGTGAATATGAGATATGTGTTACAGATAACGAGAGCGGATTAAAGTGTTATAAAAAGAATGTTAAAGTCAGACATAATGCGAAAAAGGACTGTATAGAATTCAGAACATGTTTTGGTGAAGCAGATCATTTCTTTGAGGGAGAAGATACAGATGATGAAACAGTGACTTTGGATATACCGGAGGATGCCGTTGAATTTGAGGGTCACAGGTATTACCTATTTGATGGTGGGATAGTTTCAACATATCAGGAAGCCGAAGCCTACTGCAAAAGTAAAGGAGGCTATCTAGCGACAATAACCTCGAAAGAAGAAAATGAAAAGGTGTACCAGTATATCAGATCAAAGGGTTGTGACAGTGCTTTTTTTGGGCTGCATGATTTAGAAATTGAAGGGGAATGGAAATGGAACACCGGAGAAAAATTTTCTTATAGTAATTGGGCTGATGGAGAACCTAATGGATTAAATAATGAAAATTATGGGATGTTTTATTATCAATATCCGGATGGTAAATGGAATGATGGTGACTTTTATGATAATCCCTCATTTATATGCGAATGGGGAGATTATGTAATAGATGATAATGCGGAAGAACTATCTAAAAAAAGAAAAATAGTTTTGACGCTTGATGTGTCAGGAAGCATGGAAGGCTCACCGCTTGACGAAACCAAAATTGCTTCATTGAAATTTATTGAAGAAGCTTTGAATGAAGATGCCGGAATAGGGATAGTTTCATATGAAAGTTATTCAAGTATAAATTCTCCGTTCTCTGATGATAGAAATGATTTGGAAGGAATCATCAATTCTCTCGGTTGTGGAGGTGGAACCAATACGGGAGCTGGACTAAAAGATGCCAGTTGGATGCTTGAAAAAACCGAAGCAGAAAAGAAATTCATTGTATTGATGAGTGATGGCGAGGCAAATGAAGGCGAGGTTGGTGATGATTTAGTCAAGTTAGCAAACGAAATAAAAGAAAAAGGAATAAAAATATTTACGCTCGGTTTTTTTAGTTCAGTTTCAGACAGAGCAAGTGTACAAAGGATCATGGGAGAGATCGCGAGCGATGGGTGTCATTATGAAGTAGAAAATGCGGAAGACCTGAAGTATTTCTTCGAGGATATGGCTGATCAGATTAATGGTCAAAAGTATATCTACATCCGTATTGCATGTCCTGTAGATGTTAGAGTTTCATACGCTGGAGAAACACTGGATTCAGATTCAGATAACCCTAAAACGCGAACATCTTTCGGGACGCTGACATTTGAAGATAGTGATGAGGAGGATATTGATGAAGGATCAGATAACAGGGTGAAGGTTTTGCGACTGAAAGATTCTGATAGTTATGATATTCAGATCGTTGGTACCGGACGTGGCATGATGAATTATACTATCGGGTTTATGGATGAGAATGGCGATTATAGCGACATGCGTAAATTTAGGAATGTCAAGATAACCAGGGATACTGAGATAGATACTGTTGCAGCTCATACAGATAATAGTGAATTGAATATTGACGAGGACGGAGACGGCAAGTATGATCTTAAACTTCGCGCTGATGCGAATGGTTATGGGAAAGAAGTGTCCATGGTCAACTGGATCGTTTATGTTATTATCGGGGCGATTGTTTTTATCCTTTTGGATATTATAGCAATAATAGTGTACAAAAAGAGAAAGGTGAGTGAGTGAAATGGCGAAATACTGTGGACATTGTGGAGCACCAATGGATGAAGATGCGCGAGTTTGCGGGCAGTGTGGTGTACCTATTGAGGGAGGAATAAATTCTGGTGTTGCAGGAGGGGGAACTCAGAGTGGAGGAGCCGTTAATAAGAAACCATGGATCAAGTTTGTTATTGCACTGGTCGTAGTGCTATGTATAGCCGGCATAGTCGTAAAAGTGGTTTCAAATTATACGGGTCGAAAAGGATTTATCAGAAAAGTAGTGAAGGCATATGTGGATTATGATATTGATGGTCTTATGAATTTGGCCAGTGATATATATTTTTATAAAGAGGATGTTGAGAAATACGGAGAAATGTATTTTGAAAATACGGTAGGCAGTACGATTGATTATTTTGAAAACTCGATAGGTCATAATTATAAAACAAGTTATGAGATTATTGAAATATATGAATTATCAAAAAGAAAACATGATGAGTTTTTGAAAGAACTTGAATATGAATATCCGGATTTTGACATAGAAAGTATAGACACTGTTTATGCAGCAAAAGTGAAAATCACTGCCAAACAGGATAAAAGAAATGTGAATAAGACAATTCAGATGACTATGACAAAAGAAGGGGATAATTGGAAATTGTTGAGATTTGAGTGATTTTCATGGAGTGTGGGTCATCGATGATATGCATTGAATGTGGAAGGGAAATACCAGATAACCTTAAGTTTTGTAAGTACTGTGGAGCACCTGTGAAACAAAAAACTATGACGGGGGCTGCATCAGGATCTTTTTGTAAAGGGTGTGGTTCACCTCTTAAAGAGGGGGTAGTTTTCTGCACTCAATGCGGCACTCCGGTAGGGGGCACCTCTGAGCCGATTATTAACCGCAAATATGACAAACAGAGTGTTTCAAAGAAAGGAAATGAAAAGAAGGACAAGACAGGGAATGTTGCCAAGATTTTCATTGGAGTATTAACCGGTATATCGCTCTTTCTCGTTGGATTCATAGTGATTTACTTTGTGAATAAAATGGATGGTAATAATTATATCCCTAAGGAAACAGCCTATACAGAGACGGAATCAGATCAAAATGCGGGGGGTTCACAGAATGGAGATGAAAAATCCCTCGAAGATGATTTGAATGAAGAAGAAACATCATTAAATGCTTCTGTTGACATGCAGGATCAGAATCAGGTGGCTGATGGATCCTGTTTGGGGATTGATGCTATAGTTGGAAAAATCAATACAGATAAAGACAGTATTGTTGATGGGATTGCATCAGGAAAATATACTCAGATACAAATTGATTCGGGGATCACTGCTTATATAGATAGCAATAATCAGCCTGTTTCTGTTTCTGCCGGCAGGGGTTATGGGAATGATCAATATAGTCGGGAGTTGTATTACGAGAATGGTGAATTATTTTTTGCCGAGTATATTGGCGATGATCTACAACAATTCTATTTTGATAAAGGGGAACTTGTCAGATGGAGATACTGTGCGGATGCAAGTGCCCGTGATAAAGGGACCGATTATGATGGGGAGGAAACCGCATCATATGTAAAATGGAATCAAATCGTTGATGAAGACTCGAACGGTTTGGTAAGTCAATTAGAATTCGCATTACAGAGTCAACAGGAAGTGGAGGTGAATCCGGTTGAGATTATTACGGAGCAAGTGCCATTTTATGGAGTTTGGTGCATAGTGTCCTTAGATTTTGAGGAAGCAAAAAACATCCTTGATGATCTTATTCAACAGGGATTTACTGCGAAGATGTTTAGGATAGCTGAAGAGGACAGTGTTAGTAGCGAAAATGGATATGCTGTGACTACGGGGCTTTATGATACCGAAAAGAAGGCAAAAAAAGCCTTGAAAAAAGTGAAGGGTAGATATCCGAATGCGTACATTAAGTATTCAGAAGATTGGAATTCAGAATTTGTGATTTCGGATAGTGATAAAAGGTATATCACCGAAGATGATGTAAAACTCTTAACGCAGAGAGAAGTAAGAACTGCTTTGAATGAACTTTACGCAAGACATGGTCGTAAATTTACGGATTTATCATGGCAGGAATATTTTAACTCCAAATCGTGGTATGATCCTAAGATTGAGCCGGATGATTTTTCGGATTCCACATTTAATAATTTCGAATTGGAGAACAAGAAGTTTCTTGTGGAATGGGAAGAAGATCACGGATGGAGATAACAGGAGATTAGAATGAAATGTAACGGATGTGGAAAAGAGATTCCGGATAATCTGAAGTTTTGTAAATATTGCGGAACGCCTGTGAAAAAGGAAGGCAATGTAGATTCTTCTGTTGATACTGCTAAGGTGTTTTGTATGGCTTGCGGTGCGCCACTTAAACCGGGAGTAGTATTTTGTACACAATGCGGTACGCGGGTGGGTGATGTTCAGGTGAACGGTGCCGCAACGGATGGTATTTCGCGAGACAAGGAATATGTACGGGTAGACGATACTAAAAAACCGTCAATTGATGTTGACGATAATAAGAAAGGCGGGGGAACTGTCGGCAAGTATATTATTATAATACTCTCAATAGTCTCCTTGATTCTGATAGGCATAATTGCTGTATATTTCGCAAATAAGAGTGGTTTACTTGATAAATTAAGAAATAGAGATCATACAGAATCCGCAGCCAAGAATGACGCCACAGCAGATGCGGAAGAGACATCAGATGAGCAGATAAGATTTACTGAAACTAATGGGACAGTTGGCACTGATGAAGATAAAAATACTAGTGCCGATATTCGGCAGGGAGATGATGGACAGGATATGGCTGATGACTCGGATGTACCGAAAGAAACCGATGCTGAATCTGAGCCGGAATCAGGAAAAGTAGAAGAGGAACCCAAACCTGAACCAGAGATCGGATATGATCCGGCAAGGCATAATTATGAGTTTTATCAGGAAGATGTGACATGGACGCAGGCCAAGCGGCTATGTGAAGAACGAGGGGGGCACCTAGTCACATTCATAAATGAGGAAGAATGGAATACGGTATGCGATTATCTGACATTTCTTAAGTTGAATTATTCAAAAAAACCAATGCATATTTGGATTGGGGCATATTGTGATGGACAGAAGGATGGTGTATGTCAAATCAAGCCGGTTGTTGAAGGGCAGGCAGGAATATCTAATTGGTATCAAGGCGAACCTAATCATGTGGATCCGAATTCCGGTGAAGAGGAACGATATATAAAAATGGTTTACATGAGTGATGATAAAGCAGGATATTACGGCAATTGGGTTTGGATGGATAATCCCGATGATATTAGTTCATATTTTGCCGGAAGGATAGGCTACATATGTGAGTATGATAAATAGTTGAGGAGGTTTTTTATGTTTTGTGGGCATTGTGGAAAGGAAATATCGAATGTAAAATTCTGTCCGTACTGCGGAGGAAAAACTGAATACACAGGAACACAACAAAAGCAGGGAAACATTGTGCATGTAAGCCAAGAAAAAACAAGGGAGAGTGAGG
>JAEEGL013044686.1_pt1 | contig 14579 bp, 1 predicted proteins | sample 9134231 | NCBI WGS metagenome assembly JAEEGL01 (sample SAMN16246548, study PRJNA631951) | gut metagenome | biome: gut microbiome; feature: rumen; material: fiber-attached | host: Bos | place: Iran: Karaj | collected 2018-10
AGTACCGTCAGATGCAGGAACTATAGAGCTGAACGAGTCATAATTGGAACCCACCACAAGAGTTGGAGACGCATTTCCGTTTACAACCTCATAATAAACTGCCTTTATGCCGCTTCCTTCCTCGGTGAACTGTCCGCGTATGAGGAGGGATGTGCTTCCGCTGTATGATTCTGCGTTATAGTTTCCTCCTTTTTCATACCAGTTTGGTTTTATGTCATCATCACTTTTACTTCCAACTCTGAACCTTGTGTCTTTCCAGTTATCGGGGCCACCCCAGCCAAGTTCAGCGCGTTCAATTACGTTCTTTACACGGCTTGGTGCCACTTTGTCAAAGTTCAACGTGATGTTTGTTGCCACAGACTCGTTGCCCGCAGTGTCGCTGGATTTTATGCTAATTGTGACGGATTCACCGGTAAGGCCTGAAATGTCGATGTTGTCCTTTTGCCATGAAGTGCCGGTTACTGTAATAGGTGACAATCCCGTAATTGTTATTGTTGTATCCTTAAGGGCATAGTCGTCTGAAGATACGCCCTTTATGGTTATCTGAGGAGTCTTTTCATTGTTCACATAGTAGGTTGTGTCATTTTTCTTGTAAGCTCCAACTATGGAAATGTTGCTTACGGTTGGGTTTACGCTATCCTTCTTCAATGTGACAGAAGATACGGTTGTTGTGTTTCCTGCAACATCAGTTCCCGTGACGCTGACAGTTCCGCCGCTTCCAAACAGGCTGCTTTCAAATGTGGCCTTCCATCCCTTGATGGTTTTTGCCTGGCTTGAATTGAAATCTTCCCATAAGCTGTTTTCAATGTTTGAGGCTATTTCTGTGGTATACTGAAGGTTTGTCGGTGTTACTGTTGCCGATCCAATCTTGAATCCAAGGCCCTGTACGCCACTGACGGCATCGCTATAGGTTCCGTACAAGGTCAGGGTCTTTTCGTTTACCGCTACAATTCCTACGGCTTCGCTTACGGCTCCGTCTCCAATTGCATATTTAAGCGCATCAAGTTCAGGGGCTGTAAAGTCAAACTCTATGCCTTCATAGTCTTTGATGATGTCATTACCTACAAGGTCTATAGCCTTGATATAGAAACTCTTATTGCTTCCTTCGGTGACAGGTATATTTTTGCTCCAGTTAAGCTTATCTGTGACACGGCTTGAATACGGAGAATCCAAAATTGAAACATAATTTGTTCCATCCAATGAATACTGAAGATCTTTAACACCAGATCCGTCAACATCCTGCCAAGTACCTGATATTGTATAGGTTCCGTCAACAGCAGAATAATACGGGCTGTTCTTTGCAATCTTTTTTTGTTCGCCCAGCTCATTATCGTTGTTAACTGTTATTTTCGGATTTCTGTTGTCCACATAGAGCAGGTAGACGTTCTTTTCTGATTCAGCACCGTTGTCTCCCCAAATCCTGAGGGCAATTGTTCCAACTGAATCATCGTCCACGGAAAAGACAAGATTGTTGAGATTCAGTGAGAATGGGCTACTTCCGTTTCCAAGAGTGTTACCCGAAATAGAAGTCGGTAAAATAGAGTTCCAGCTGGAGCTTGCAAAATCCTGCTTGGTCTTGTATCCCTGAGCTGTCTGAATCTGGTATTTAATAGAAGCATTTGACTTGTTGATAGAAAGCGGAGAATTCTGATCCGAAATGCTTATTGCAAATGAGTACTTGTTGTCATTTGCCTTTGGAACATAGCTCAAATCCGCTGTTGAAGAAATGCTTACCGGCAGCTTGTTTGAATAGAGCATAAAGCCGTAACCGGTACCGTTGTTTTCTTTAAAAGGATGTCCCTGGTCATCAAATCCATCTGCTTTCAGCTTGTAATATGTACCGTTCAGATCTTCCGGCAGAGTGACTGTATATGTAGCTGAATCAACCGGAGTGCTTCCTGGTTGTGATCCGTCATCCTTGCGTACCTGTAAAGTTTGTGGTGTACCATCATCGTTACCGTAGTTGTCTACGGGTTGAAGGGTAACGACTATAGTATCCGGTTTGACCAGGGCATCATCTGCACCGGCAGAAACCATAAGGGTAACAGCACCACCTGCAGCTCCCCTACCGCTCCATGTAACTGGATTTGAGCTTGAATAAGCCATACCGCCAAAGCTGTACTTTGGGTTATTGTTCGGGTTTACGGAGAATGCAAGTCGCCTGTCAGTTACTTTTGCATAATAGCTGGTATCTTCATCAAATGTTCCGTCAAGAACTTCCTGAATTATCCTGCACTGCTCTGCAGTAAAGACTGTACTTGTTCCATTGTAACCGCGAAGTATATCATTTCCTGTAAAATTGTCTTTTGTCACACCCGCACCACGTAATTTTTCAAGCAGGGGTGTTTTAAAATACACGAATCTTGTCTTGTTTCCGGGGAGATCTGTTCCCATGTTTACTGTATCTTCCAATACCACATCCATGTAATATTTTATCGCGGAAGAAGAACCATTCGGATAGAGTGTGGTATAGTTTGTAGCCTCATTCGCATCGGTTGTAGAATCTTTTTTAGCGACGATTACTTCAAAATTTGACTTTGTCTTGTCTTTTGCATTAGTAATGTCAGCTGTTGCCACAATGTTTTTTGGGTCTCCATTATGATCATATACTGAAACTTCCATTCCCCTAATATCGTGGTCATCATAAATGTCACCCTTTATCTTTACCGTCTGACCAAAAGAGGCCGGGTCGTTTATGTTTGTGGAGTTTGGAGCAGAAATGAGGAAAATTGGAGGTGTGTTGTCAATTTCAATAGTCCTTTCAACTCCATATCTTGGGGAACGACCACCGTTGTCGACTGGTAAAATGGTAAGGACGTATTTGCCGTCGGTAAGGGTCATTTCCTTGCCGTTCAAAACATATGTGGTCTTGGATGATTCAGACTGAACAATGTCAAAAGACCATTCCCTGGCATCTTCAGACAGAGAGGCAGTTCCCAAATCGTTGTATTCCTTGCCAGTTCCGAGATTCAGCAGCGAAACAATTTTAATTTCCGCAATACCGCTGTCATCCTCACATGTACCGGCAATATGAATAGTCTCACCGCCGACAAATGGATCTGCCGCTGTCGGAATCATAACAGCAGCCCTAGGGTCACTGGTATCAACCGCGGCACCGAGACCTACCTGACAGGCCGTAAGACCAAAAGCGAAACACACCAGAAGTAATATTCTTCCAAAAAAACCGTTTCCGAAATTTCCTGTTCTACTCATAACACACCTCACAGAAGCAAAAAATCAAAAACCAAGGACCATTCATTTAAAATAGTCACCAGGACATAGCTACACCATAAAACAACAAAACTCTCTTCCAGTTTCCCTTCCACCCGCGAAAAATATACTTTTAATTGATTAATTCACTTAAGATTATAACTACTCTACGTTTTTTCTCACAGAACATCCCCCGCCATAAAAGGCATACCAGTCATAGACTCTAAAGGCATTCTATCTATAAATTTAACACACAATCTCCAATATGTCAACAAAATTATAAATTTCCCCAAAATTCTCCCAAAAACACCAAAAAGCCCCCCGGTTGCCCGGGGGAATGGTGTGTTATTCAAAATGCCCTTGCGGACTATTTGACATTTTTAGGGTCCCCTACCTCATCTGGGCGGTTTCCAGATTGGTACCGCTGCTTGATTCAACCGCATAACCCAGGATTGGATTTGCCGTTCCGTTTCCATAGATGCTGCCGTTGGTCGTTCCGCTTGTGTTGTTGGCAGACGTTTTTCCGCTTTCACCGCCTGTTACGGTAAAGCGGCTATCGTTACCTGATACAATGACACCTTCCTGCTTCCACAGGCCAATGTTCATCTTGTCATAGTAGTTTGTGGTAAGAATCATGGAGCTTGGAACAAGAGATATCTCCCAATTTCCTGTGAACATATCCTCACTGTTGGTTCCCTGTGCCTTATAATTCATATCTCCGTTTTCAGGAACAATGAGTCTTGCAACGCTTGGAAGCCTTGCCGTTCCGTTAAAGTAGCTGATATGCGGAATTACATGGCCGGAAGCGTCTTTTCCAACATCAAGCGTAATCCTTTCGCCGGTAATCGTGAATGAGTCAACCTTTACGGAATCTGTCGCTTCGTTATAGGCCGCATCACATGAAGAAAGATATGCATAGCGCAGGCATCCGTCAACGTAAGCCGCAATGTGAACTCCACCGTCTGAATCAAACTTGACCGTACAGTGCTCTCCGCCTTCGCTAAAGATTACCTTGTTGCCCTTCCAACCGCCGGCAGTACCGTTGTCCAGACCGCTTGTTGGATTATCGTTGTATGCGTAACGGCAGTTTGTACCGTCATACCAGACCGCCACCACTTTGTCATGGGTCGCATCACTTCCTGCCATTGCATCGATTGCGACATACTTGTATGCGGAGTAACCTGTGTTGTAAGACTCGTATGAATCTACCTTATGTACAGTCACGTTTATCTTAATGGCATTGGCATCCTTAGCATACGGCCAGAAGAATGGTGGCTGTCCGGCTTCAAGGAAATAGTTTCCTGATGTTTCAGAAACCCTTTCATATACGATGTAGTTTTTGTCAGGATCCAGTTTGCGGTTATCGAAACACTTGTCTTCTGCCTTATACTCACTTATCTTGTGGGTCATGTAACCTTTGGCGGCATTATTATCCGTAGTATAATAGATAAGACCATCAGGCTGTATTATCCAAATATACTTATTGTCATTTCTAATAATATCAACCGTTTGCCCCACTGTGAACCGGCTTTTCAATTCATCTGTCTTCATGGCGTTAATGTGTGTATTGGTAATTTTAAGTGTTGTAATACTATACGCATTATTATTCTTGTTTTGCACTAATGCACCGTCACCGTTTATTTCAGCCCGTCGATAATACTCCATGGTATACAAGTTGTTGCCATCAGCGTCTGTCTTATTAACAGCAACATTTTCACTCTGTTCAATGTTTTTTGTTTCTCCACGCTGGGTATCAATACCTGCTATCAAACTGAATTTATCGGTATTGGCTTCCATGTAATTCTGGTAACCGCTGCCATCATAAATGTAACCCTGATTATCTATAAAGTCATCTTTATCGGCTTTTGCACCCGGAATACTGGTACTATACCTGAACCTAAGCTGTTTTTGCACACTGTCATAGTATGCAAGATAAACAGAAGTTGTGGCAGTGTCTTCAGTTTCATGCACAGTTGCAGCCAAAGACGGTGATGAGAATCTTGTTTCCGTTAGCGCACCGTCGGCAGAGGTTATGAATTCACCATTTGCCAGAACCTTGTAGGTCTTTTTTATTTCAAGAGGAAGAGTACCATTAGCTAACTTCTCGACGTATCTGTTGTAAGATATGGCATCCTCATATACTGTTGTTCCTGGAATATATGGCAATGCAATTGATTCAAGGCGGATGGCATTGGTACCATCATAGTTGCCCCCCTGTCCAGTACCACTGCGGCCCCATTTGTTGTAGAAATATGAGAATCGTCCTGCATGATGTGAACTAGGATTCGTATCAAGACCTGTTGTTGTAGCGTGGGCATTTCCCAAGGCATCATAGGCAAAGCTTACGTTGTTGAACGTTGCATAGTTCTGCTGCCAGTCTGTATATGAAGTACCGTCTTTTCCAGCCATGGCGAAGTTTGCAGGTCCGCTTACAAATGCCAATCCGACCGTACCAGTAACAGGGTTAATCTGCATTGAAGGTTCCCTTAACTCACCGCTCTTTGGTTTTGCGGCATCACTGTCGAATTCCCACACGTCGATTATCACGTCGTCGGTAAGCAGGCTGTTGCTGTTTGAGTTCGGCATGAGGTTGTATGCATATCTGTTCTTGTCGCTGTACGGACTGTTTTCTGTAATTCCATTTGAATATGAACCGCATGCGTTGTTGTTGTTCAGGTTGTTCAAAGTCTGAATGTAAGTGTCTCCGTTCTTTACGCTCAGGGAAATTTCACCGGAAGTTGCAAGTATTGCCTTTGTTGCGGGCAATGTAACGACTCCATCGGCAGAAACATCCAGCCTTATGCCTCCTGAAATTCCAAAATACGTTTCAGTAGAAGGAGATCCTAGGTTGAATCCCTTTATGGCGAGGTCTTCATCACTGCGTGCAACATAATGTCCAAGTGCCGTGCGTGAATATGCATTTTTGATGCTGCTCTTGAGTTTCCTGTACAGGCTTGTGTCGATTCCGGAAATGTACGGTACTACATCCATCTGGTAGCGTCCTGTGGCAGCTTCTTTTGTGGTCTGCACGCTTCCTGGAGTACTGTTGTTGGCTCCCGCATCTTTGGCTGTTGTAGTAAGCTTTTCGTTAAGTGATACAATGCCTTCGATTCTTGCGGTGTCGATGTCGAGTTCCCATGTAACGCTGTGGCCGTCCTGTCCCAAACCGCTGTCGGTCAGAATCCTGAACTGCCATCCGTCGCTGTCTATCTTTCCACCCAAAGTATGGCTTGAGTATCCTTTTGTCAGGATCCACTTATCCTCTTCGTTTTCTGCATTTGAATTTGTATCATAAGTTGCAAGAACGACACTTGTACCCTCGGCCGCATTGTTCAGCTTGAGTGAAGTCATTGCAAAACTGAGTTCATCAAGTCTTGTACCGTCATAGCTCTTTCCAGTAATGCGAATTTTTCCAGAAACCTTCGGGTCCTCACCGTAAAGGGCTTTAACAGCATCACTCAAGTCAGACTCAAGCTCTATGTGGCCCTTGAGGTCAGAAACTTTTACCGCTGTCTCGGAACCGTAGATTGAATTGTCATTGAGCGACTTCCAGTAGAATGTGTCGATTGTGCTTTCAGGGGGCTCGTTGTCAACCTGGTCAATCTTGAGGTTTGTCACAAGCACAGTACAGTTCTGTGTGCTAAGTCCCTGTTCAAGTTCTTCTGTTGAATCCCAGAATGTGAGTCCTATTGATTTTGATTCAGCGTCGTCTCCCAAACTGGTAATCTGATATGCAAGAATTCTGTTTCCATCACCCGCAGCAAACGCAGGCAGGTTTCCAGAGTCAATGACAGCCGCTCCATCTCCTGTATTCTTTGTAACGGCATTTGTATTTGCCACATCAAGCTTATAGTACAGGGCGATGTTTCCGTTACCGCCTACAATCTCAGGTACAACTGCAAGCTTGTCCTTTACCACAAACGGTTTCTTGTAGCCGTAGACATCCGCACTTGTGTCAAGTTCAAATGTTTCCGCGGCATTTCCGATTGCACCGATGATGCTGTATGTATTGAATTCATTTAGGGTATATCTGTCCGTACCGTTCAGACTATCTCCGTTCAAGTTTGTGCCAAGGTAAATTTTGGCAACACGGGGAGCGTTGTTCTGTACTTTTGTCGTAAACTTCTGGCCGGAGACGTTACCCGCCTTGTCGAATGCAAGTACCACAAGAGTTACAGGACCGTCTGGCAAGTTCTTTGAGTGGATTGTTCCGTCCCATGTATAGCTTGTTCCAACCTTGTTTACGGTTTCCGGCATCAAGTCACCGTCATCAGACATCAGTACAAACGGATTGGCTGCATTTCCCGCCTCACCGATTTTTTCCGTACTCATGTTGTCGATAACCTGTCCGTATGGGAAGCCGGCTGTTACCTCTGTCTGTGTGCTAATACCTGTGTTTGAATCGAATGTAACCTTTCCGTCAGTCTGGGAAACTGCGGTAATCTTTCGATAGATTCCTTCTACATAAATCAGGCCACCGACACGTATGTTCCTGTCGCCTGTAACTTCAGATGCTGTATCCGGAACAAAGGTATATTCCTGTACCCTACCCTGAATGTTCTTTCCGTACATATCATAATCCGGAATCAGGCTGTATGTCTGGAGTCCACCAATAGAGGTCTTTGCGTATTCAACTTCATCCTGATTTACCACTGTCGGTTTTACCATAGGATTGATGATTTCCTTACCGGGGCGTACAAAGTAGAACAGGATGCGTTCAAATCCTGAACCCTTTTCTTCCACTTCACCGGAAAGCGTGTAGACATAATCCTTTTCCGCAATGACTGAACCGTTTGCAAGCACATCGCCGTTGCCCTTAAGGTTTTTGAGCGTCGGGGCCTCGTTGTCTATGTTGAGCGTGTACTTTGCCGTAGAAATATGCTTTCCCGGACCTTCCGTATCTGTTACCGACACAGTATAGGCTACGGAGTTTCCGCTTGAATCCACCTTTATCCATAGGGTTCTTCTTGCCGGACCTCCATCTTCCTTGACCTGCTCTGTAAGGTAATAATCAGTACCCGCTGTCAGATCTGAGTCACCCTTCTTTACGCTTACAGACTGAAGGCTTGTTTCATCCGTCATGTCCACGGTCAGATACCAGTCGCCCTTGATGAACATGTCTGCGGTATAAGAGTTGACCGCCGTAGGTACTGCAGTTTCCAATGCCTCAATTGGAGTTGTACTTGAATACTGTCTTAGAGAAGCAGAAAGTACTGGAGCGTTTGCATCGATTCTGACTGCAACAACCGGCTGACTCCATCCACCAATCTTGCCGTTATAGTTGATGCCGCATGCACGTATCCAGATGTTTGTGGTTTCGTCTCCCACCGGATTCATCTTTTCGTTTGAGTTAAGCGGAATGTACCATGAAGAACCTGTCCTTGTTGCCTTGATTCCCCACCATGAGCTTTCCTCTCCGTCTTCAAATCCTTCTATCTGAGTGTACTTGAACTGAGAGTTGCGGTTGGGATCTCCTGCCACATCTTCAAGTACGCGGTTTACATCCCAGACATCAAGGTCATAAGTATCTTGCGCTATCTGCTTTGAGTCATTTCCAAAATCTTGTGAGCCTGTGGCAATCTGCAGGAATACATAATCCGGTGTTGAAGTTCCGGACGGAATGTTTACGTTACCTGTTACAAGAATCGTGCCGCCAAGAACCGCAAAGTTTTGTCCCTCCGCATAGTTGGCGGATGTCGGATATGTAATCGCCACCTGAGGCATGTCTCCGTCGGGGTTGTGCCTGAGGGTGAATTCCTTAATTGAAGAGTTTCCTACTTTATCCACACTCTTAATCAGAAGTGGGAGCTCGTAGATTTTTGAATCTGAATCATAGTTTGTGTGATATGTTATTCCAGAATCATCCCTGTTCTTGTCGAATTTCGTCAAAAGCGGATTTCCATCGACCTCACCGTTAAAGCTGAATTTCCATGACGTTGCAGTTGAATTTTCCGCAATGTGGTCAGACCAGTTGCCGGCATCCACAATGCTTTCGGCTGAACTACGATAATTCTGCAATTGTGTGGAATCAGGAATCATCCAGTATGTCTTTGTTACCGAAGAATCTCCGTCCAAAGAAGTTCCCGTCACGTCAACTACGCCTGTAACTGCATCCGTTGAGCTGGGGCTTGTCATTGTGATGGAAGGACCTTCGTTGTCTATGGTAATGGAGCATGTCTGGCTTCTTTCGTTGCCTGCCATATCCTTTACCGTTATCTGAACGCTCTTTACTCCAGATTTAATGTCATCAAAAAGATGTACCTTTGTTACATCAATCAGTTCGCTTTCATAATAGGTATAAGTCAACTGATCTTTGGGGGATTTAACTGTAACTTCTGTTGCAGAGAATTCAATCTCCTCTTTTGATACTGGGTTTCCTAAACTGTCCTTGAAGTACAGCTTTTCCGTATCGTCATTGCCATCTTCATCCTGCATGACGGCCGTAACCTTGTCAACATACATTTCAAGAACCGGCACATACAGCTTGAAGTAGCTCTGTTTTCCTCCGCTAATCTTTCCTGAGTTGAGTGAATAATCCACATAGAAATTGGGTTTGGTTTTAATCTGGCTTATTCCTTCAAGTTCAGCTTCATCTGTTCCAATCGTAACAAGTGTCGTCCAGAGTTTTGGAGATGCAATGTCCTTGTTTACTTCAACAAAGCTGTCCGCACTCAAACCGTAAACATTTCCACCCACACCCGGGTTGGTTTTTGAATAAAGATAATACGGCCTGTCCAGTTCTGCATCACTGCCAGAAATAAATTCTTTTCCAGCAGAATCCTTTACGTAGAACCAAACTTTCTTTGGTCCGTCGTCGCCGAGTTTATCCTCTTCAAGATGCCAGCTGCCCGTTGAGCTTGCAACAGTGTATCCGGTAGACTCTGAATCACACGATGTCCAGTCAGAAGGACATGTCTCGCCTATGTGAACCTTAAAGAGCTGGATGCCGTCGTCATCAGTAATTGAACCGCGTAGTTCCTTGCTCTGAAGCCATGAATATTTATCTTCAAGGTCTGTGAATGTGATTTTCGGGCGGTCTGTGTTCTGGTCAACAATAATCGGCTTTGGTTCCGAATAGCCTGTGTTGCCGGCCTTGTCTGTAATCGAAGCCATAAGCCATACAGGAGTTCCATTTGCCAGACTACCGAATGCAGCTGTCGTATCAAGGTTTTTGCATTTCCAGTTGTTTCCCTCAATCGTCATGTCTTGAGTTGTAACAAAAGATTGCCAGTCATCAATGTTAACCGCACCAGCTGGTGGTTCCTGGGTCCTGTAATAGAGCTGGGGTGGTGTCTCGGGAAGAGCGTTGGCGCCGTCGGATGCAGTTCCTGGAATGTTGATGATTCCGTTTACTTCAAATTCCCGCGTACTTGTGTTTGCATCCTTTATGTCACTGATGATGACAGTCGGAGCATCAAGATCAAGAGTAAGAGCTGCAACTTTCACAGCACTTAGCGTAAGGCCCGCCTTGTCCGTTACGTTTGCATATACACCCGGGTTTCTACCGATTGCATCCAGAACATCATCATTCTTTAGCCAGTGGTTTTCATTGCTAATGTTCAATGTCCAGCTGCGTTTACCGTCTGCATCAGGCGCTCCCAAAACAATTGAACCGTATGGAGAATCTGGCTCCCCTTCTTTTGATTCCCAAATCTTGTAGTCCTCACTTCCGATATAGAATTCCAGCTTATCAACTCCACTCAATACATCTATCGCGTCACCGTTAATCGGGTCAATTTCATTTTCTCCGTTTGTCAAAATCGATATGCTTTGGTATTCCAGCTTTGGTGCGTGCAAGTCGACGTTCAGGGAATAGTCATCGTAAACCTGTCCGTCCAATTCAACACTGTCCAGCCTTGCGTTTCCGACCTTATCCACTGCCACAAGACGGAGGATGTTTGTTCCTTCCTTAAAGCCAGTGAGTATGGTCTCAAAATTAGTGAGGGCAGGAATTGGTTCTTTTTCTGTATCTGAAATATTTTTATCAATCGTCGTTGTGTATGGATTTGCAAGCGGAGCAAAATAACCGTTTCCTTCTCCGCCGGTACAGACCGTCTTATAGTTTTCCGCCGTCAGTTTTGTAATGGATGCCTCATCCTCTTCCTTGTACAGCTGATAGTAAATCATATCCACACCGGAACCTTCATCCTCAAAGGCACCGCGGATTTTCATCGTTGTGGCATTTCCCCATGTCTCGGAAGAATACTTTCCGCCTGCACCATCGTTCCAGTCACCAATGCGGAATATGCAGTCCTTGTTCTTTGCATCGATTTCATGCCGAGCAACTGGACCTGCATTGTCAAATTCAACTTCGTATTTCTTTGTAACGGTGTTTCCGGCCTTGTCATACGCGGTGATTGTCATGTCAACATCAATGCCGTCGCGTGCACTAAAGCCGCTGAATACCGGTTCAACCGGTTCAAATTCCCATGAAGGTGTGTCAGAAGTATAAGTCTTTGTTACTCCATTGCCTGTAAGTGTCAGAACAGTCTTTCCGACAAGATAGTTGTCCGTTGTGTTTCCCTTTATCTTGAACGTATTGTCCGACCTGATGTAATAGGCCCCGTCATAGCTTGCATCGGCCTTTTCCTTTTCTACGGAATTGGTGAAGCCGCTGAGGACAATTTCAGGATCAAGGTTTTCTATCTTAAGTGTGGTTGACCTTTCTGTGGTATCGGCAATGTTTTCTGCACTGAATGTAACCACAACATTGTAAAGGCCAGGGTGATCATTCATATAGTCTATGGCACCGCTGTCCGGCTCCACCGTCACATTCCATGTACCGTCACCAGCATCCGTCGTTTTTTCATAAGTGACAGCACGGGGGATGCTAGTCCATGATGTATCCGGTCTTGTTGAATCAGAAACGGTAACAGTATAAGTAAATGAGCTAAGGTCTACCGGAGAACTGAACGTTCCGTCAAATTTATATTTGTCAACGCTATAGGCATTCAGGTTTGTGACGGAATTGGTATTGCGGTTAATGATTTCTGTATCTTCTTCCCTTTGTGCGCCTATGTTTATCTTGGCGGCATGTGCATTGATGCTTGCAACAAAACCGTAGCCGTTCAAAGAATAATTACCTATAGGCTGACCGTTGATGTCATTTCCCACAGCGATGAACTTCCATTTTGAGGCATTGGACATTCCTTCGTAATCAGAGAAATTCAGGGCAATGGTTTTTGCAACAGAGTCCGCGTTGTCTCCATTTGAAGTTGGAGTAAACTTTGATTCAGGCAATACAGGAGGATCATCTGCTGTAGGGTTGTCTTTTCCCTTATAGACTTTAGGATTCCATGTAAACACAAGCTGACGTTCACTTTCACCATCCATCCAGCGACTGTGTTCAGAGTCCCACTTGGCGACATAGATGCTTACGCTTGGTACGTCAATCTTGGTTTGATCAAGTCCTGCAACTACTGAAAAATTGAGAGGGGTTCCACCGTAGTATTTAAAGTATCCTTCCGATGTATGGTTTTTGTCGTTTTCGGCAACATCCTCAGGATTCAGCTTTTCAAGTCCGCTGACAGTAAAGGTCGGATAGTTTGCGGGGTTCATGGAGAAATTCAATGTCTTCTCTTTTCTATCTGATGAAAGATCCCCTGTTTCGGCAAGGGCAGTACGAGGAGTTGAAACTGACGGTGCCGCACTTTGAACACGAGCATCTGAAAGCCATTGCAAAACTTGTTCATCGTTTGCATAACTGTCATCCAGTCCATTAAGGAGTTCCTGAATGTTCTTTACGGAGAAAGCACTGTAGCCAATAATATTTCCGTTTATCAGGTTCAAAAGTTCATTGGTTCCGCGGTAATAATTAGTTGTCGCATTACCGTCTCCGGTTCCAATGTTGGAAGAAGGATTGTTGAATACCCTTGCCCTGTCGTAGGCTGTTACAGTAAAGTAGAATTGTTTTGCACCCTGGCCTAGGTCATCGCCATAGAGTTTCCGATATATTTTGTCACGCTTCTTTACAAGTTCTTCGCTGTCATCTTCGATAGTATCGTAGAGCTTGGCAATGATGAGGGGGTTTGCGTTTGACATGTCGGTTATGTCGTCAAAGGTGGTGTCTTCATGATTGTCAAAGCTAATCTTGTTTCCATTTTCATCATAGAAGGTTACGACCAGTTTGTCGATTCTATTTTCCGTGGCTTCTGCAAAGGTTCCTTCTATTGAAACACTGCGTCCATATTCCTTTGGATTGTTGGTCCCGTAGGAAGTCGGCTTTGTAAGAATCATGACAGGAGCGGTGTTGTCTATTTCTATTGATTGTGTGTATGTACCTGATGAACGGCCTTCGGTATCTTTTGCAACCGCATAGAAAACATAGGGACCGTCCTTTACGTCCTGAGTACTGGGGTCAATAGTGAGCGACCATTTTCTATCCCCTGCCTTTACGTCCACAGTGGCAAGCTTGGCCTTTTCCATTGTGTGGGTACCGGTCCTCTCGTAGTACACATCCACGGAACTGACGTTGGTATCGTCGTCACAGTCTCCGGCAAGCACAAAACTGCCGCACACAACAGAACCCGCCGGCGGATATGTGATGGTAACTGTAGGCGGCACAGTATCGATGGCCTCTCCAAGACCCACCTTACATGATACGAATACAAAAGAAGAACACAGCAGAAGGAAAAGTCCACGTAATAATTCCCTGCCGAAATTTCTTGTTCTTTTCATAACACACCTCTAAAAAAACAAAAAATTACAGCCCAAAGGCCACAAAAAAATCTACAGAGCATGATTCAATTTAAAAACAAATTGAACACACCCGGTTTCATTCCCCTGCCACCCGTTTAGTACAAATTATTACATTAATTGATTACTTAAGATAATAACTACTATCTTTAATTTTCGGCCAAAACTTGAAAAACAATAATGCTTATCAAATTTATGGTAATTCCTGAAAGGATAATCCCCACTCTTCTTTAAATATAATCCCAAATCTCCAAAATGTCAACATTTTTCATGAAAAATCAAAAAATTCTCCCAAAAAAGTGTTAAAAATGCAAATTCCTTCACCATATATATTGTGTAGGACAAGATAAAACGGAAAGATTTAAATTGTCACGCGGATTCGATTTTCCTACGGAAAATCCTGGTAATGAGGTTGTCTTGTTGGTTGGCATTTACATCATACTTTCGGGTATAAGAAATCGATTTTTACATGCAACAGCATATACCTAAAGATTTCCAGAAATAACAGAAACAAACCACAGAAGGGGGTATTATGTTGAAGTATGAAGAACTAACAGGAAGAATAATCGGGGCCTGTATGGAAGTTTACAATGAGCTGGGAAACGGGTTTTTAGAGCCAGTATATCAGGAAGCATTGGAAAATGAATTCATCCTGCAAGGCATTCCGTATGAAA
>JAEEGL014473111.1_pt1 | contig 14579 bp, 8 predicted proteins | sample 9134231 | NCBI WGS metagenome assembly JAEEGL01 (sample SAMN16246548, study PRJNA631951) | gut metagenome | biome: gut microbiome; feature: rumen; material: fiber-attached | host: Bos | place: Iran: Karaj | collected 2018-10
GTACATCTGCGGTTCGGGACGGAGAGGCACGATCTATGGCCTGTATGAACTCTCATCTATGTTTGGTGTATCTCCCTGGTACTGGTTTGCGGATATTCCGGTAAAAAAGAAGGAGATCATAAGTCTCCCCGAAGGCTTTTCAAAAGCCGATCACCCTTCCGTAAAATACCGCGGTATATTCATTAACGATGAGGAAGAGCTTGAGGCCTGGGCGCAAAAGTATTTTAAGGCCAAGACCATAGGTCCCGCAGCCTATGAGAAGATATTTGAACTGCTGCTGAGGCTTAAGGCCAATTACATCTGGCCGGCCATGCATGTCAACGCCTTTAACGCCGATCCCGAAAACGGAAGGCTTGCGGACAGGATGGGGCTTACCGTCGGGACTTCTCACTGTGATATGCTCCTTCGTAGCAACCAGAACGAGTGGGAACCCTGGAAGAAAGAAAACGGTTTTGAAAATGCCGAATATGACTACTCCATAGAGGGAGAAAACCGTGAGATCATTAAAAAATACTGGATCGGAAGCCTGCAGCAGAACAAAGGCTTTGATGTATGCTATACAGTAGGTATGCGCGGGATCCATGATTCGGGCTTTATCACAAGGAAGATAACAGAAAACAGGGACCTTTCGGGGGAACAGATAAAAGAGGAAAAACTGAAACTCCTGGAAAAAGTCATACAAGACCAGATCGAGCTTATCGAAAACTACGGAGAAAAGGACGCTCCCCGCATTTTTGTACCCTACAAAGAGGTAATGAACCTGTATGACGCGGGTCTTAAGGTACCGGAGGAAATAACCCTTATCTGGGTAAATGACAACTTCGGATATATGCGGCGCTATCCGAATGAAGAGGAAAGGAAACGACCGGGCGGTAACGGATTGTATTATCATATCTCTTACTGGGCGCGTCCCGGAATGTCCTGGCTTTTCTACAATTCCATGCCTTTTGCGCATATCAAAAATGAACTTAAAAAGGCTTATGAAAATGGCATAAGGAATCTGTGGGTTTTCAATGTGGGCGCAATAAAGCCTCTGGAACCCGATATCGAATTCTGCCTTACTTATGCCTGGGAGATAGACAGGAACGAAATAAGGACCGCAGATACGACAGAATTCATAAAGCGGTTCATCAACAACAATTTTACCGGAGGCTTTGGAAAAGAAGCGGCAGATATCTTTGAAGACTTCTTGCAGATCGCGAACGTGCGGAAGGTAGAACATATGCGCTCGGATGTGTTCTCGCAGACTGCTTTCGGAAACGAGGCGGCAAGGCGAATGAACAGGCTTCAGGACCTGTTTGAGAGGTCCGTCGTACTGTACGAAAAGGTAAAGGAAGAGGAAAAGGACGCCTTCTTAGAAGTATTTGCGGTGAGGATATTTGCTGCATATTTTATATATGCATCTTATTACTTCGCGGACAGGAGCAGGCTTATGTATAAAGCCGGCGACTATGCGGAGGCAGAACGGTGCGTCGGCCTGCTGCAGCACTTTGATGAGAATAAACGCAAGCTCCTGTATTTTTACAATAAGGTGATGTGTAACGGTAAATGGGACAGAGTGCTCACACCGGAGGAGTTCAGGCCGCCTGTGACAGCGCTTTACCCTGCGGGAAAACCTGCGCTGGTACTGGGTGAAAGCGAAAAAAACGCTTTAAAGGATGCGAGAGTTTGCAAAGAAACGGGATCCGGAAAGGAAACCGATGCAGTTGATTTTGCCCAGTACTTCAAAGCAAACAGGGGGTTCTGTGAGAATGAGGGCGTTGTTTCCATCCTTGCGCAGCATTATGACAGAAACACGGGTTTCAGAGTGATAAAACACCTGGGACGTGATGAAGGATGCCTTCTTGAGGCAGAAGGCGGAAGTGTGGAATATACTTTCAACACAACATCCGAAGGCACTTTCCTTTTGGAGCTTTACAGGTTCCCGAACCTTAATTCGGTGGGACGCATACGCTTCGGGATAAGCCTTGACGGGAAAGAAGCGGGTGTGATCGAAACCAAGGCAAATGACGAATGGCGCGGAGACTGGCGGCATATCGTCATGGATAACGTGGAGAAGATGTATCTTGATCTGCCCTATATATCCGCCGGAGAGCATACGCTCACCATCACTTCCGTCGACAAATATGCGGCTTTCTCAAAGATAGTCATTTATACCGGTGAGTTCGTAAGATCAAACCTTGGCCCTACCGAAAGCTATAATGCTGTGTATAACCCCGTACCCGTGACGGGGCAGGCGGTGTTTGCTCCCTGCATCGAGGCTCTGGATGACCTTTGTACAAGAATGTCCAAGTGTGAAAAGGCGCCGCTTCCCGATGTTATAATTTGTGATAAGGCGTTCTGGAGCAAAAACCGGACTTATCTCAAGAACACGGTGATAAAGCAGGAGTGCCTTGGGAAACCGAAATATTCTCCGGACGTCTTAGGCAATAAGAATGTATTTGAGCACTTCGGAAGCGGTGTATTCTGCGAGAAAGACGGAGTCCTGGCTTTTGAAACGGAATATGCCCTTGAAAACTCAAAATACGCTTATATGCTCCCTTCCGGCAGCGGCTTGGGATTCGAGCATACAAACTCCGAGACGGACGGAAGGACCGGCCTTGCAATGTATGTGCCGGGGTTTGAAGTGTATTTCGGGGAGGGAGACGAACCGTCCCTTAATTACAGGATAAAAGCCTTGGGCGGCCGGTACAATGTCTGGATGCTCCTCAAATATGATGATGAGAAGAATGCCCGTGTGGGAATTGCCGTAAACGGAAAAGAAATACCCGGGGAAGATATGTTCGCGGGGGGAAAGCTATTCAATTACGGTACAAAGCAAAACTGGATCTGGATGATAGTGGCCGTTGCCGATATTCCGGAGGGCGAAAGCCTTTTCACCATAAAAGCCAAGGCTTCGGAGTTTAAGGTGGACAGGGTCTATCTTACAAAGACAGAAGAATGGCCGCCCGCCGACAAGGATTTCAGTGAATCCAAACGCATGATATGAGAGGTTTTGACCATACACAGGTCTTAAATTAATAACGGATCAATCTTCCGCTGCTTCAACAAGCAGCGGTTTTTCGTCTTTATAGGCGGATTCCTTGCGGAATGCCGAAGGAGATTTTCCCGCAAATTTGTTAAAAGTCCTGTTAAACTGCGAAAAGCTGTTAAAACCGCAGTTGAAAGCTATATCCGTTATGGGGGTGTTTTCAAGGACAAGTCTTGCCTGGGCATTTCGAACACGGGTCATCTGGATATAGTTTGTAAGGCCAAAGCCCGTCACATTCTTAAATTGATGTGAAAGGTAGCTGGGGGAGAGATAAAACTCGTTTGCCAGCCCCTCCAAAGACAGATCTTCGGCGTAATGTTTATGTATATATGCGGTGATCTTGTACATTTTCTCGGTGACAGTATCAAAATCCGCATTGTTGGAGTAGATGTTTTTATTCCTGAAGGTGTAGATAAGCCCGAGGAACTCTAAAAATCTGTTGTGGATCAGAAGGTCGCTCAAGGTGTCCGGAGACTGTGAAAGCTGGAAAATGCCATTCAGCTTCTCGAATACAAGACGCTGGTACTTTCCCTCAAACCGGTAAATGGGTACTTTCTCGTTGAAGATACTGTATATGGCCTTCATGCTGCCTTCCAGCTGGGGAGGCTCTTTCGGAAAGTTAAACTGAATGATGAGACGTTTTCTCGGAGCGCCTTCCGGGTACTGGGTCCTGTGCAGCAGAGAAGGGCGAAGCGCCACAATGTCGCAGCAGTGAAGGTTATACCAGGAACCGTTAATAAGATGCGCCGCATTATCATCCAGGAGTATGCACATTTCATAAAATGTATGGAAATGAGGGAATTCCATGTTGATCTTAAAAGAACGCTCATCATAATCAAAAAAATAGAAAAACCGGTCGGACGGGCGCCCGATCTCTATCTTGTATTCCTGATCGTATAAGACCAGATTGTCGATAAGCAGTGACATAAGGTTCCTCCTTTGATAATAAGGGATAAAGCAAGAACATTGCATTTTTTGCTTTAATTGTGAAACATCACACTTTTTGCTTTTTTGCAAAACGGGATATCGCACTTCTTGCTGAGAGCCGGTCCACGATATTGGTTTTGAATGCCCTTTTTGTCAATTTTGCAATAAAATAACTTAAAAAACTATGCAAAATACACAAAAACAATTCGTTCGACTGCAGATATACGGTGTTTATGCAAATAAATAATATCATACGAGAACAAAAAATGCAATGTGTTTAAAAAGTGAACAACATATGCGTAGAATGTGAAATCCTGTTTTGGTAATCTTGCATTAAGATGAGTTCCAAACAATCATCTGACACCAAAAGGAGGTATTTTATGAAAAAAACATTCAAAAAGGTGTTAACTCTTATCTTAGCGCTTACGCTGGTGGCTTCGTCCCTTGCTGCATGCGGCAAACAGCCTACTGCAACGAACGCACCCACAAGCGGCCCTACCAAGGGAGCAGATCCCACAAAAGCGCCTGATACAACACCTACACCTACCGAACCTCTGAAGGAAGAGTTCACCGAATCACCCGAACTTGCAGCAGAAGTTAAGGCAGGTACACTTCCCGAGATCTCAAAGCGTATCCCCGATAAGGATAATGTTTTCGTTGAGCGTTTAGACGCTACGGGAAAAGATCTTGAGATCGGTACTTACGGCGGCGTTATCAATCTTGGACCTGCCGGCGGCAGCTGGGGCCTTTCAAGACCTACTCTTGAAAGTATCATCCGTTACAACACAGACGGTACTTACTATCCCAACGTTATCAAGTCTTTCGAGTGCAACAGTGATTACACTGTTTGGACCTTCCACTTAAGAGAAGGCATGAAGTGGTCAGACGGTGAGGACTTCAATGCAGACGATATCACATTCTGGTATTACTGCGTACATCTTACCAACTTTGACGGTAAGAAGAGCTGGACAGCCCTTCATGACGGTGAAGAAGATTTTGCCGTACTTAAGAAAGTCGATAACTACACAGTTACATGGACATTCAAGAACTCCAAGTTCCCCGCTGACTTCATCGAGAACGGTGATTTCAAGTGGTGCTGGGCTCCTGAACACTACTTAAGCGATATGATCCCCAACGCAGGTTCTTATCCTTATGTAGAGAATGAATACTACAAGGCAAATACCATTACAGATGAGCAGGCTCTTGCAAACGCAAAGGCAAAGAACATCGAAGCAGGTACCGTTAAGGACCTTGGCAAGGCTGTTTCCTACAACTCCTGGAATGTAGCCGGTGTTCCCCAGATCAACTCCTTCGTTCTTTCCACAAAGGAAGGCAACAACAATAAGGATGCGGACCTTTGCATCATGGAGAGAAACAAATACTTCTGGAAAGTCGATGCTGCAGGCAATCAGCTTCCTTACGTAGATGCACTCCACTTCCACAAGACAAGTGCAGACGGACAGGATCTTCTTATGTTCCGTTCGGGCGAGATCGACATCGTTGAGATCGCAATGCAGGATATCGCTTCCACACTTGCAGACCTTGGAAACAATGCATATCTTCGTACTTTTGCAAGTACAAACTGGGGCTCATACCAGATCACATTCAACTACACAACAAAAGATGAAAACTACGCTAAGCTCTTTGCTAACAAGGACTTCAGACAGGCTATGTCCATCTGCGTAGACAGAACACAGGTTTCGGAACTTCTTTCCGACGGTTTCCTTGGCGCATACCAGTGTGCACCCAGCGAAGGCAACTTCGGTTTCGATGCTGAATGGGCTTTGAAGTGGACCAAGTACGATGTTGCGGAAGCACAGAAACTTTTCGAGGCATGCGGCCTTAAGAAGGGTTCGGACGGTTTCTACACCTTCGCAGACGGAACTCCTTTGATGATCACATTCCTTACCTACGACGGAACACAGGATACTTCTTACCCTGTATTCGAGCAGTACTTCAAAGCAGCAGGCATCAACTGCGCTATGAAGAACCTGGAATTAGGCGCATTCGATACTCAGATCGATAACAACGACTGGATCGCAGTAATGGGTCCTCACACCTCTATCGGCGGTCTTTCGCTTAAGTCACGTGTGGCTCCTTTCGTTCCCGTTGCACAGGCAGCAGAGTGGTACGGCGAATACGGTACATACTACCAGACAAACGGTGCGCAGGGCGTTAAGCCTGAAGGCGATCTCGCTAAGCTTGTTGAGATCTATGAGAAGTGGAATGCTACTCCCGACTCCGCTAAGCGCGATGAGTACGCACTTGAGATCTACAAGATCCACAAAGAAAACCTCTGGTCCATCGCATATCTTGAAGCAGCAGGTACATACGCAGTTGTTAACTCCGCTATCAAGAACTATGCAGATAACCTTGTAAGTGATGACCTTTATCAGTACGCTAACATCGTACACTACGAAATCCTTTTCAAAGCACAGTGATCAAGGGTTTACAAGCAACTTTCCGGAGACGTGGGATAAGGTCTTGCGCCTCCGGATTATTTTAGAAAGGATGCTCCTGATGGAAGAAAATACTAACATTATGGAAGGCACGACAACGGAAAATCCAAAGAAAACATTCTGGGAAGGTTTAAAAGACTTCTTTGGAAAAGATCTTGTACGTTATATCGTGAAACGAGTTTTAATGTTCATCCCCACATTATTTCTCATCTCGGTATTGGTTTTCTTCGTTATCCAGCTTCCTCCCGGGGATTATGTTTCGGATCATATAGCAAAGCTCGCGACGGAAGGCGAGCTCGTTGATGCCGATTATGCCAAGGAGATGCGTGCGGACTACGGTCTGGACCTTCCTGTATGGCAGCAGTATATCAAATGGGTGAAGGATATCATCTGGACCCCGTCGGATACAGCCTATTACAGGCTTTATCATTCACACCACAACTGGAAATTCTCCTTCGCCTACGGCAGGGATGTGTGGAGCGTCATTAAAGACAGGCTCGGCCTTACAATTGGTGTAACGGCCATAATCATGCTTTTCCAGTACCTTGTTTCGATCCCGATAGCGGTTTATGCCTCTACGCACCAGTATTCCGCGGGAGACTACATATCCGCCGTTTTCGGATTCATAGGGACTGCCGTTCCCAACTTTATTCTGGCAATAATACTGATGTATCTTTCGTACAAATGGACAGGTAACGCAAACGTTGGTCTGTTCAGCGCGGAGATGCTCGAAAACGGTGTTCATTTATATAATTTCGGCGAGTTCTTAAAGCGTATGATAATCCCCATCATCGTTATAGGAACCAGCGGAACCTGCGGTATCATCCGTTCGGTCCGCGCACAGATGCTTGACGAGACCGCAAGACAGTACACGCTTACGGCAAGGGCAAAGGGCGTTTCCGAACGCAAGATCGTCATGAAGTACTGCTTCAGGGCAGCCATGAACCCTACGGTTTCAGGCCTTGGCGGCGTTCTTTCAAGCCTTTTCTCAGGTTCTACCGTAACCGCAATGGTACTTAACATGCAGATCCAGGGACCGGTGCTCTACAAGGCACTCCAGTCGCAGGACATGTACCTTGCAGGTGCTATAGTCATGATCCAGGCGATCCTTGTTGTTATCGGTATCCTGCTTTCGGATATCGCACTGGCGTTCCTCGATCCTCGAATCCGCTACTCGGGAGGTAACAGATAATGGCTAAAAAAACAAAGTCAAAAGAAGATTACTATTTAGCCTCCCAGTGGACGCTGATGTTCCGTAAGCTTAAGAAACATAAGCTTGCGCAGGTTTCTTTGGTGATCCTCGCCATACTTTACATAGGCGCGATCTTTGCGGATTTCCTTGCACCTTACGGACTTGAAGAGTTTAACGGTATTTACCGTAACTGCGATCCCACTGCGATCCATTCCACCTATGAAGGCGAAAATGTGGGGCCTCACGTATACGCGCTAAAGAAATCCATAGACAAAAAGACATTCCAGGTTACACTTTCCGAGGATACAACAGAGTATTATCCCATTAAATTCTTTGTTCACGGAACAGAGTACAAGATCCTCGGCCTTTTCAAATGCGACCTTCACCTGTTCGGCTTGGGAGAGGGCAGCAAAGGCGGAACGGACGCAAGGATAATGCTTTTCGGAGCCGATTCCCTCGGACGCGACATTTTCTCGCGTGTTCTGCTCGGAGCCCGTATTTCACTGTCGATGCCTTTTGCCAGCGCTATCATAAGCTTTTTCCTGGGGATCGCCATCGGTTCCATTTCAGGTTACTTTGGCGGCGTGGTGGATATGGTGATCCAGCGTATCATCGAAGTTATCGGCGCAGTTCCCCAGATCCCTCTTTGGATGGCGCTTTCAGCAGCTATCCCTGCGGGCATCTCCACGGTAAAGATGTACTTCTTCATGACGTTGATCCTTTCCTTCATCAACTGGACCGGTATGGCGCGAATAGTGCGCGGTAAGTTCCTGTCCCTCAAGAACGAGGATTACGTAATGGCAGCAAGGCTTTCGGGCGTTTCCACCTGGAAGATAATCTGGAAGCACATGGTTCCGGGCTTTATGAGCTACCTTATCGTTTCAATGACACTCGGTATCCCCGGTTCCATCGTAGGTGAGACCTCCATGTCGTACCTGGGCCTCGGTATCAAGAGCCCTGCAACAAGCTGGGGCGTGCTCCTGCAGGAAGCAAGCACCGTTACGGATGTGGCGCTGCATCCCCACAAGCTTATCCCCATCATTTTCGTAACTGTCACTGTACTTGCATATAACTTCCTTGGCGACGGTCTGCGCGACGCAGCCGATCCGTACAAATAAAACGGGAGGACTTTGGTCATGAAAGAAAACAACATACTTGAGATTAAAGACCTCCACATCGACATCAACATGATGGAAGGCAAGCTTACACCCGTTCGCGGAGTAAGCTTTGATATCAAAAAAGGCGAGACTCTGGGCCTTGTAGGTGAAAGCGGCTGCGGAAAGTCCATCACCTGTAAAGCGATCCTCGGTATTAATGACAAAAAGTGCGTTCCGCACGGACAGATCATGTTCGACTGCGAGGATACGGGCGAGACAGACCTTCTTTCCTTAAATCCCAAGGGCAAGGAGATAAGAAATGTCCGCGGAAAGCAGATCTCTATGATCTTCCAGGAGCCCATGGTCGCTTTTTCACCCATGTACACCATCGGAAACCAGATCAACGAGGCTACGCTGCTTCACATCACCAAAGATAAAAAGAAGGCAAAAGAGATCACCCTCGATGTAATGCGAAAGGTGGGCATCGCCAACGTGGAGAAGCGTTTTAAGCAGTATCCCCACGAGTTTTCCGGCGGTATGCTCCAGAGAGCGCTCATTGCCATGGCTCTTGTGTGCAATCCGAAGCTCCTTATAGCGGACGAACCCACCACGGCTCTTGATGTTACCATCCAGGCCCAGATCCTGGAGCTTATGAAGGAACTCCAGAAAGAGTTCAATATGGCCATCCTCTTTATCACCCACGACCTTGGTGTAGTTGCAAGGATGTGCGACAGAGTGGCCGTAATGTACCTGGGACGTATAGTTGAGAGCGGTCCCGCCGCAACGATATATGCTGATCCCGAACACCCTTACACCCGCGGCCTTATCGGATCTGTACATAAGATAGGCGGAAAGAAGGAAGACAGGCTGTTCTCGATACCGGGAACCGTTCCTCTTGCCATGAACCTGCCCAAAGCATGCGGTTTTTATGACAGGTGTGATGCAAGGATCGAAGGCCTTTGCGATAAGGCTGAGCCCGACCTTGTGGAGATCGCTCCCGGTCACTGTGTTGCATGCTTCAACTGTCCTCACGAGGCCTGCAAAAAGCAGAAAGAAGAGGCAATGGCAAAGATAAAGGCGGAGGAAGCTGCTGCAAAGGTGGCTCCCGATCCCGAGGAAGGAGGCAAAAAGCGTGGAAAAAGGTAATATCCTTGAAGTTAAGCATATCCACAAACGTTTTACCTCCAAAGGCATCACCGTTAAAGCCGTTACAGACGTTTCTTTCTCGGTAAAAGAGGGTGAGACCATCGGTATAGTCGGTGAGTCGGGCTGCGGCAAAACAACACTCGGACGCTGCATCGTACGTGCTTACGACGCTTCCGAGGGCGAAGTTTTCTACAGGACAAACGACGGTGAGGAAGTGGATTTCCTTAAAGTCGACAGAAAAAAGATGAAAAAACTCCGCAAGGAGATACAGATGATCTTCCAGGATCCCTATTCATCGCTGGATCCGAGGATGACGGTCCTTGATATCATCAAAGAGCCCTTAAAGGCCAATTTCCCGAAGATGCCCAAGAGCCAGATGGATGCCATGGCAAAGGATATGGCTGAAAAAGTAGGCCTTAACCCTTCCTACCTCATGCGTTATCCTCACGCCTTTTCAGGCGGCCAAAGACAGCGTATCGGCATCGCAAGGGCGCTTGTATTAAATCCCAAGATCATCGTGTGTGATGAGGCTGTATCGGCTCTTGACGTTTCCATCCAGGCGCAGGTAATAAACCTTTTACGCGACCTGCAAAAGGAAATGGGCTTAACATACCTTTTCATATCCCACGACCTGTCGGTAGTGGAGCATATCTCCGATAAAGTGGGCGTTATGTATCTTGGAAAGATGGTGGAATATGCCGAGACAGAAGAGCTTTTCGGAAGCCCGAGGCACCCCTACACAGAGGCGCTTATGTCTGCGGTCCCCATCGCAGATCCTACGATAAGACAGGAACGCATCCAGCTTATGGGCGAGATCCCGAACCCGGCAAATCCGCCGTCCGGATGCTTCTTCCATACAAGATGCAGATATTGCACAGACAAGTGTAAGCAGGAGGCTCCGGATTACAAGGAGATCACTCCGGGCCATTTTGTGGCATGCCACAGGGCAGAAGAGCTTACTCTCAAGGGCATACAGATAGAGGGCGGAAAAGCTGTGCTTGCCGCAAACGAGATCCCGAATGCCTGAAGATCAAAAAAGTATTGAAGTGTTTTAGAAGTGGAGAGTATAATGCAGCCAGGAAAACCGAAAAAGTTAATAATATTTACGGACAGCGGCGATACCATCATAGACGAAGCAACACAGGTCTACGACGGTAAAGGCATTGTGACCCGGGCGGATTTTATACCGGGTGCGGATGATGTCTTGAAGGCTCTTTACGAAGAAGGCTACAGGATAGCTCTTGTTGCCGACGGAGAATGGGATTCTTTCCAAAATGTCTACAGGGAAAACGGCCTGGGGTACTGTTTTGAGACATGGACCGTATCTGAGATAGTAGGTGAGCAAAAGCCTTCTTTCAAGATGTTTGACGATGCCATGGAAAAGATGAAGCTCTCAGAGGAAGATAAACCTTTTATCGTGATGATAGGAAACAACATCAAGAAAGATGTTGCGGGAGCAAACCGTTACGGATTAAGATCCATTTGGCTGGACTGGTCCCCCAGGTATTTTCATGAATACGAAGAGGCTGCCTGGAGGCCGGATCACGTTGTAAAAACACCTGCCGAACTGAAGACATTGATAGACAGGCTGGAGGAAGAAGCGGAAAATGCCGCAAGTATCCGCGATGAACTTGAAAAACGCTGCAAAGACAGGCTTTCAAGGATAGTCGGTTCCTTTAAGAAGATCCTCTACGAGGAGGATGAGACCTTCATAAAGAACATGAAGGATCATAACCTTGCGGGAGACGATATCAGAAAATACCGCTTCTGGGAATGGACCCAGGGTGTCGGGCTCTTCGGCATCTGGAAGCTTTATAAGCAGGAAGGAAAGAGCGAATATCTGGACATCCTGAAAACTTATTACGATCAGCAGCTGGAGACGGGGTTCCCAGCACTTAACGTAAATACTGTGACACCCTATCTTGCAATGTCCTTTGTTGCAGAGGAAACGGGTGAGAGCAAGTATATGGACCCCTGTATAGATGCCGCAAAATGGATAATGCAGAGCTTCCCGAGGACCAGGGAAGGCGGCTTCCAGCATATGACCTCGGATTCCGTCAACGACCAGGAACTCTGGGACGATACCCTTTACATGACTGTCCTTTTCCTTGCCAATATGAGCAGGATCCTTAAGGATGACGCCATGAAGGCGGAGGTAAAAAAACAGTTCGCGATCCACGAAAAGTATCTTTGCGACAGGAAAACAGGACTCTGGTATCACGGCTGGACCTTCAACGGTAACCATAATTTTGCCGGCGCTTTCTGGGGCAGGGGCAACAGCTGGGTTACGATGTTCATACCGGAATTGCTTGAGATCCTTGATGTCGACAGCGACTTTAAGGAAATGCTCCTTAAGACCTTCAAAAAACAGGTCGATACCCTGGCGATCCTTCAGGAAGAGGACGGAATGTGGCATACATTGATAGATGACCCTTCCTCCTACACGGAAGCCAGTGCGACCTGCGGCTTTGCTTATGGTATACTTAAGGGCGTGAATACCGGGATCCTTGAAGGATTCTACAGAAAAACAGCGCATAAGGCCGTAAGGGCGATCCTTGACAGGATAACCGACGAAGGCATTGTCATGCAGGTTTCTTACGGAACCCCGATGGGCAGGGAAAACAAGGATTTCTATAAGCAGATAGAGATCAAACCCATGCCTTACGGACAGGCGATGGCTATTTTACTCCTTATGGAATTTCTTAAAAACAGCTGAGCTTATTCCCAAAATGCAGAGAATAGGGATAATGGGCTGATCATTTCATTCGCAACACGGAGATTAGCATGAACATAGGACGTCAATGGGATGAAAGATTAAAAATATGGGACGATGAGCTGGCAAGGGACTTGTTCCCTTGCGTGGCTCAGTATGAATCGGAGGGCTTTACTACTATGGAAAAGCTCTCTTTTTCACAGGCAAGGACAAAGCAGTTCAAAAAGGTGCCGGAGGGTACTAAGTGGGGCAAAAAGTGGGAGTACGGCTGGGGCCACGCAACGATCACGGTCCCTAAGGAACTCCGCTCGAAGACTATTTGGGTAAGCTCGGGACTGGGCCCCGAAATGCTTGTTTTTGTTAACGGTGAAGAAGCCGGTTCCATAGATAAACAGCACGATTTTGTACTGGTAAAAAAAGTTCCCAAAAACGGCATTCTGGATATCTATGCGGAAGTTTATGCCGGTCACGGCGCAAGAGTTGAGAGTGCGGGCGTGGTAAGGCGAAGTGACGATCCTTTGCCTGCTACCCCTGCAAAACAGGTAAAGACAAGACCAAGTTTCTTTGGCTATGTAGACGAGGAAATGCTTGAGGTTTACTATGATTATCATGTGCTTTACGAGCTTTTGAAGAATCTGCCCGACACATCTGTGTTTGCCGGCCGGATATTTGAAGCTTTAAAGACCTTTACAAATACTACTTTGCCGGAAGAGGATGCAGACGCAAGACGGGCTTCCTATATTGCCGCGGGAGCAGGATTAAAGCCGCTCCTGCAAAAGAAAAACGGTGACGATGCTCCTTCTTATGTTGCTTTCGGACAGTCCCACATAGACCTTGCATGGCTCTGGACAAGGGCTGAGACCCGCAGGAAGACCGCAAGGACTCTCTCAAACCAGCTGGCACTTGCGGAAAGGTATGAGGACTACAGGTTTCTGATATGTGAAACGGTGCTCTTTGAGTGGCTGAAAGAAGATTATCCCGCTCTTTACGACAGGGTAAAGGATGCAGTAAAGAAGGGCAAACTAATTCCGGAAGGCGCCATGTATGTGGAATCCGATCTGAATATGGCAGGAGCCGAGGCGCTTGTCCGTCAGTTCGTTTACGGCAGGAAAATGTTCAAAGAGGAGTTCGGCGTTGATTCCGTCCTTGCATGGATGCCGGATACCTTCGGCTACACGGGTGCGCTTCCGCAGATTCTTAAAAAATGCGGTGTGAAGTACTTTACGACCCAGAAGCTTATGCGCCAGGATCCGGAATACGAGAGTTTCCCCTATAACGATTTTTACTGGGAAGGTATAGACGGATCAAAGGTTTTATCGCATATCTACAAGAAAAACAATACAAATGTCACGGTGTCGGATCTGTGCACCAGATGGTACAAAGACAGGCTGGAGTACGGAAATTCCGATGAAATGCTTTATCCCTTCGGCTTTGGCGACGGAGGAGGCGGTCCTGTTCTCGGACACATGGAGATCCTTAAACGCTGCAAGGACCTTGCGGGAATTCCAAAGATAAGGATGGAGAGTCCCAATGCCTTCTTTGAAAGACTTGAGGAAAAGGGTACAAAAAACACCTATTACGGTGAACTTTATCTTGCATGGCACAGAGGGACCTACACATCCCAGAGCGAGATCAAGAAACTTGTAAGACGCGCGGAATTCCAGCTTCGCGAGACCGAGTTCCTGTGCGGCATCGCAAGGCTTATGGGCGAGGGAAACCCGGCTTTTGAAAAAGAAACGGAAGCACTCTACAAGCGCCTTCTGACAGATGAATTTCACGATGTCCTGCCCGGCACCTCCATCGAAAGGGTAAACCGTGAGACCAGGGAAGAATTAAACGATATCATCCGGGCGGCTTCCGGGATCGCGTAAACCCTGCTTTCAACGCTCGCCGGGGAAAATGCGGTGTTAAACTCTCTTTCCTGGGAAAGGGAGTATAAAGGCGTCGTACTTCCGTCCTGCGGTATTGCCACTGTCTGCGACAGGCAGGATCTGCACGGTGCAAAAGAAAGCAC
>JAEEGL010245780.1_pt1 | contig 14578 bp, 12 predicted proteins | sample 9134231 | NCBI WGS metagenome assembly JAEEGL01 (sample SAMN16246548, study PRJNA631951) | gut metagenome | biome: gut microbiome; feature: rumen; material: fiber-attached | host: Bos | place: Iran: Karaj | collected 2018-10
GCGTGTTAATAATTAGAAAAAAAATTCCCTGGCATTATCCAAATGCCAGGGAATTTTTTTTGCTCTTTTTAACTAAATGTCAGAGTTTTTAATTGCGTCTTTTTATTTCCCTTATATATGAGATACAAGGCATGTGTTCCATCCGGTATGGTGACCTCACCCTCGCAGCTAATCCATGCCATCGGATCCTCCGCAACCGGCACTTCGATCCGACCGACGCTCTCGCCATCCGGTGTGAGTCGTATATCAAAAGCTCCCGCGATCGCTGCACCGTCAGAACCGGTAGCTTGCGAATCCGCATCGCCGATACCCCAAGAGTCATTCCCGAAACCATCTCCTGCAGGTGCGTTGGCCTGCTCGAATCCCTCCTGATCCGTCCGTTCATCGACGCGTAACGGCGCGTCCAAAACAACAAGATTCTCCGGCGTTTCCTCTCTTGCCTGAATGCTTATTATTTTGACAGAAGAAAATGAAAAATACTTGTATCCGATCAGTGTATCGTTCTCGATCTCGCCGATGAAACGATCCTCACCGAGATGGGTGATATTCGGAAAGTTATCCTTGAAAATACTGTTGGACCCATGCGGCATGCGATGGTTGGTCAGGTTGCAGCAGATCACGGCCGGATAGGAACCTGACGCGGGCAGCGGTCCACCGTTCAGTCCACAGCTGGTCATCTCCACCTGGCGGATACTTCCGTCAGACTCGATACAAATCTCTTCGGCACAAGACTGTCTGCTGTAGTCAGACTTATGTGTCAGACGGTGGAAAAATACATACCACTTGCCATTGATGCACTCGATGCTGCCGTGTGTCGTACCGGTCATATTCAGACGATCCTTCGCCTCGCGTCCATGGAATCCGATATCGCCGTTTGATACGATCGTTCCGCCAAATACGAAGTCGCGATCCGGCTTGTCGCTGGTCGCGTAACAGAGCTCGTGATTCAGCCACGAGGAATAGATAAAGTAATATTTGCTTCCGATCTTTCGGATGGAAGCACCCTCGAAAAACGGGTGCGCTTCAAAGGAAGTCCCTCTCGTATCATACGGGATGATGTGTTTGGCTTCTTCCTTCACGGTGACCATGTCATCTTCCAGGACGAGCATGGAGGGACCGTTGATACTGTCTTCTTTATAACTGAGTATTTCTTCACGCGTCCGGTTGAACATCTTCATTTCGTCTTCAAGACGGCCATTAGTGAGAAAGTCCTCTTCCAGTTCATAAGAATACTGCGTGCCATAGTAGAGGCGGATCACACCGTCGTCATTGATCACAGCGGGATCAAAGCAGACGTATTTTTGCATCGGTGAGCCGTCCGGATTTTTCACAAAGCCAAGGTATTCATAAGGTCCGGCAGGTGAGTCACCCACAGCGACAGAGATCGGTCCGTAGTATCCGCCGTATCCGTAGTCGCCGCCCATGGCATAGTAAAGATAGAAGCGTCCGTCATTTCCCTGCACGACGTCCGGTGCGTACATATACTTTCGGTTGGGGTAATCCGGATCCTGGTCCGACCGATAGATCACTCCTTCGTAGCGCCAGTCTGTCAGGTCGGTCACCGGAGCCGAGTAGGTCACATAGTCCCGCATACAGTAGGTGTAACCACCCTCTTGATCATGGGAGCCGAACACATAAACACGGTCACCGAACACATGCGGCTCGGCATCGGGGATGTATTCATCGATTGGCAGATAGGGATTACAAACAGTCTTCATCTTTTCCTCACATCCCGGAGCGTGGCGTGGTTGCCTATGACACTCCTTTACTAAAAATCAAGGCACTTTATATGTCTTAGTTTTGCTGTCGTTATAGCCATCCATCGTAGCGTAAATCTTGATGGTGGCGCCTTTTTTCAGTTTCTTTTTATAGAATTTTCTAAGCTTAAGTGTGTAGGCTTTTTTCTTGTTACAATTCACTAAAAATTCACGGTCGGCAAAGAGGATATGGATCGTCGCTCCTTTCGTTCCGGTACCTTTCAATACCCCCGTTTTTTTGTTGATGGATTTCAAAACCGGTGTTTTTAATGTCGGAAGCACAAAGGCCTTTGCGGATGTAAATTCATCGGTTGCCGTATTCAGGTGATAGAAGTTCGGAACGGTGTCGGATTCACTCTTGGTTCCGGTCGTGTACCAGCTGACGATGCCATCTTCTGAGACGTGTGGTTGGCAGTCGGAGAGATAGGCTTCGATCGTTTTTACACTGCTGACGATGGAGCCGGTTCCGTCAACGATCGCATAACGCGCTTTTTTCACGAGGTCGCCATCCTTTGAGAATACCTGCCAGCGGATCAGATAGCGACCGTCAGACAGGCGCGTCAGCATCGGAACACCGTAGGTGGAATCCGCGTCCGGGGTATCCAGTGTCGTGATCTTCAGCGTGCCGGTCCCGACCTCATCCTTGCCGATCGTACCGAGGTAAATGCTTCTCTGAGAGGAGTTACCTCCCTGGTTATACGGGATCAGGCATGTCGTGTCGCTGACGGCGAAACCGCCGAGGGAAGTTTTGGTGGTCTTGTCGCCGATATCTCCCGGGAAGGAGAGAACCGTCTGTACAGTAGTTGGATTGTTCAGGCTCTCACCTGCATTATTCGCATACTTGGCGAGGAAAATACCGCGAGGGGAAGCGTCTCCGTGGTCGAGCGTATAGACATCAGCTCCCTGAATATCGATGAACTGGTTGAAGGAGTGTGAGCAGTAGCCGTTCTTTTCTTCGCTCACATCGAATAAGAAATCGGTGGTGGCTCCGGTTTTTTGATTGAAGGTGAACCGGAGATTGGCCTGATGATTGTAGCCGTCGGTGGACTTATACATCTCGTGACAAGTGTACACATAGAGCATATCACCGTACTCCGCGCACCTCAGTGAGCCGTACTTGAAGGGAATGGTGGTCTTGATCTGACGGAGGTTAAACGCGTTTTTGACCTCCCATTTTTTATCATATTGGACGATACGGATGACCTGGCAGGTATCCTTCTGCGATTCATTTTTCTGTCCGAGAAAAATGTAATTATATGTGTTTCCGAGATAGACACCTCCGAAGAGGGGCTTGCCATAAGTCTGACCGCTATAGTCATCCATCGGAACGTGCATGTCGAGAGTCTTGGCCTTCCGGATCTGGTGATCCGAGGGGCTGTAGGTCTCGATCCGAACCTTCCCATTTTCTTCATTGGCTTCGATCCTGGTCAGATTGCCGTCCTCATCGGTCGTCAGATAAGAGGCAGTCGGTGAAGCCCAGTATCCGTACGGCGTGTAGTTATAGGCCCATTCGCCGGCAGTGGTCATCGAGCCGTGGATCGAGTCGCTCTTCATCGGAGAAGGAGCGGTCGCGGCAGTGGCCGGTGTGCCGGAAGTCGTGACCGTCGCGCTGAGAAGTAGCAACGCAGCTGTCAGAAGTCCCGTGATCATGTGCCTTACAGGTGAATGTGTCTTTCTCATATATCCTTCCTTTCTCCCGTTTTTGGCGGGATTCCGGTTCGCCACGCGGGAACCGAAAGGGTGTATTTTATTCAATGACTGAAACCGGGGTGTGTAAGATTGATTATACATCTATTTTTACTTGAAATCAACGAATTTTCGTAAAGTTTCGCCTATTTTTACTTGCATTTACCTATGATTTTTGGTATACTACATCTTGTAGTGTATATGGAGGCAGTGCGCTAATGGTACGTTTCAAAAATGTGCTTCGGAGCCTGCGTCTGAAAACAAATCAAATCTTAGGAGGTTTTCGTAATGAAAAACAAAGCTGGCACAATATGCGTGCTCGTAGGTGCGGTGCTCGTTCTTTTGGGTCTGTTCCTTCCATTCCGTTCTATGTCAAGTGAGATTACAGACAAGCTTTCGGCATCCGGTTTGGGAGATGCCATGGGGAGCAGTTCCATTAATCTGTTCACACCGCTTACGATCGTCTGGATTGTTGCTGCGATTGCGGCAGTCATTTTTGCACTTGTTGGAAACAAGGTTATTACTCTGATCACTTCACTTGTTGCCGGAGGCGGTATGCTTCTTTCATTCTTCGTCAACAGCGGCGGTGAGGAGATGGACATGATCAATTCTCTTGGAGCGATTGCCGGTGTCACCGGTGAGCTCATGCCGAAAGGACTTGGTTATTGGTGTGCACTGATCGGTGGTATCGTAATGATTCTTGCCGGCCTGTTTTACTTCATTACTACCAAGAGTACGAAAGATACAGGCGTTCAGGAGTAATCCTACGGTCGTCGTGTGATAGACATGAATTGAAAAGAGGCATCCGGTCGGGTGCCTTTTTTACCAAGTAGATAACGAGCGGGAGCGATGCTCCGGAACGGAGGGAACGATGAACGAAGAAAAGCAAAAACGAGCTCACGACTTTGCGGTAATGTATGCCCGGTTTGCCTTGGACAGGACCAACGATGTGTATGCCAGCAAGCCCGGAGAGACAGCGATCGACTTCGCGATTGCATCCTACATGGCTGCGAGAGACCGGTTTATCAACGCGACACCGAATTAAGGATAGGACATCAACATGGAATTTAAGTCGATAAAAAAGGTTCACAGTGGGCATTTTATCCACCGCTATGACATCACCTATGAGACGGCATCCGGGCAGGACAAGGTCTATGAGATGATCAGTCGGAAGGGTGATATCAGCAGTTTTGAGGAACTTCATGGTACGAAACCGGATGCGGTAGTGCTGATCCTGACTGATGCGGAGGATGAGCATATTCTTATAAACCGTGAATTCCGTCTGGCGACAGGGCGGTGGATATACAACTTTCCGGCAGGCTTGATCGACGGTGATGAGTCGCCGGAAGAGGCGGCCAAGCGGGAACTAAGGGAAGAGACAGGGTTGTCTCTCGATGTGGTGAAGAATGTGATTCCTCTGAGTTTCAGTGCTGTCGGATTTGCCAACGAAACCAACGTCTGTGTCGTAGGCACGGCGTCAGGTACGATCCGCCCGAGCGACTCTGAGGTGGAGGAGATCGAGGCCGGATGGTACAGTCGGGCTGAAGTCAGAGAACTTCTGAAGGATCAGCTCTTTGCGGCTAGAACTCAGTCATATTGTTATCTGTGGTGTAAGTAAAAAAAGGAGGCAGTCATGGAAGATTTTAAGGACAAGTCAATGCAGGAATTGCTCCCGTATATTCTGGGGGCGGGCGGAGCATTTATCGTGCTTATCGGATGCTTTTTGCCGTTTTATTCTATTCTTGGTTTCAGTGTCGCGTTTGCGTCAGCAGGCCTGGCATTTATTATCGTGCTCTTCGGAATTCTCGCGACAGGTGCTCTTGTCGTAATTGAGTTTTTGAAGAAAATGCCGCTTCTCAGATGGTGTGTAGTTCCTGCGGGAATCGCGTTGCTCGTTATTTTCCTTAACATGGTTAATTCGGGAGGGATCGGAGCCGGAGGACTTTCCATCGGGGCGATCCTGATGCTTCTCGGAGCGGCTGCGGCAGTAGCCGGCGGTGTACTCGGATTCGTCTGGAAGACAGGTGGAGACAACGGCGATGGTGGTGTGAATAACAACATGAATAACACGACCCCGCCTGACACGAATACTCCTGAGCAATAAAAATAAGCGCATATGCGGAGTCGCGTCATGAGGCGCGGCTCCGTTTTTTGCGCTTATGCGCTCGTCCGCTTGACCGATTCTATGATTTGATGTAAAATAGAGGCTGTGTTTGTGAAAAAAGACTTTCAGGAGGAAAGAATAAATGAGAGAAAGCGGTATATTATTCCCGATTTTTTCCGTGCCGTCAAAGTTCGGGATCGGCGCGCTATCCAGGGAAGCGTATGAGTTCGTAGATTTTTTGGAGAAGTCCGGGCAGGGCTTTTGGCAGATACTGCCGATCGGACCGACGGGTTTCGGTGATTCGCCGTATCAGAATGTGTCGGCTTTTGCCGGGAACCCGTACTTCATTTCATTGGAGACCTTGATTGAGGATGAACTGCTTACCTGGGACGAGGTGAATGCCTGCAACTTCGGAAGTGACGAGACGAAGGTGGACTACGGCGCAATCTATGAGAGCCGTCGTGAGATCTTGAGTAAGGCCTATGAAAAGTTTGGCGAGAAGCTGGAGGCTTCGAAAAAGGACAAATCGATAACCGCGGGTTCGGCTATCCCGAATGGTATCACGATGCCGGAGAAAAAGAGTGCCGATGGTAAGGCTGCTGATAAAAATGCCTCTGACAAGAAGACATCCGATGAGAAAAAGCAGATATCTCTTGCCGAGGAATTCGGGGCATTTTTAGAGATGGAGAGCTACTGGCTTGAGGATTACGCTCTGTTCATGGCACTCAAGGAGAAGGCCGGCGGCGTATCATGGCTCGACTGGGAGGATGATCTTCGCAAGCGTGAGAACAAGGCAATCGAGAAGGCAAAGAAGGAACTTGCGTATGAGATGGGGCTTTACTATTTCGAGCAGTTTGAGTTCGACCGTCAGTGGCGCGCACTCCGTGCTTATGCCAACGCGAAAAATGTCAAGATCATCGGTGATATCCCGTTCTATGTAGCGATGGATTCGTCGGATACCTGGGCACATCCTGAGGTGTTCCAGATGGACAAGGATCTGAAGCCGACGGTTGTAGCAGGGTGTCCACCGGATGCGTTTTCTCCGACCGGACAGCTCTGGGGTAACCCGATTTATGATTGGGATGCTGAGAAAAAGAGAGACTATGATTGGTGGCTCAGACGTATGTATCGTACGTACGCGTTCTATGATGTCATCCGTATCGATCATTTTCATGGGTTCTGCGACTACTACGCGATTCCGTACGGAGACGAGACCGCTGAGAAGGGTAAGTTGAAAAAGGGCCCTGGCATCGATCTTTTCAATACGTTGAAAAAGAAGGTTGATAACCTCCGAATAGTTGCCGAGGATCTCGGAAACAATACACCGGAGAATGAGAAGCTTCTCGCGGATACCGGCTTCCCGGGCATGAAGGTTCTGCAGTACGGCTTCACCAGTTGGGACAGCTACTATGTGAACCATCGTCATATCAACAACTGCGTAGTCTATACCGGAACGCATGACAACACACCGACGCGTGCGTGGTGCGAGGAGATCAGCGAGGGCGAGCGTGATTTCACCCGTCGTTATATCAACTCGATGAATACGGACTTCGGAGGACTGACCTGGGATCTGATCCGTGAGGCGTATCGTTCGGTGGCGGACCTGTGTATCATCCCGCTTCAGGATTATCTGTGCTTCGGTCGTGAAGCCAGGATCAACACGCCGGGGGCACCGGAGGGGAACTGGCAGTGGCGTCTGAGACCGAACTTCCTGTCGCAGGAATTGGCGAACAGCATCCGGGGATTGGCGGAAGTGTACTCAAGAATTCCGAAGGAACCGGAGACAGAGGAGTGATTAGATGGCTTGCTTCCGGAATTATGTAGTATGGATTCAAGACAGAAAGTGCAAAGCGTTAATCTGAAATAAAGAATAATACAGAGAAATGGAGGAAACAAACTATGAGTAATCCTATTGTAACCATAACCATGGAAAACGGAGATGTGATGAAAGCGGAGCTTTATCCGGATATCGCACCGAACACGGTTAACAATTTTGTTTCACTGGTGAGCAAAGGCTTTTACGACGGGCTGATTTTTCACCGCGTGATTGAGGGCTTCATGCTCCAGGGAGGCGATCCGGAGGGAACCGGTATGGGCGGCCCGGGGTATCAGATTCCCGGCGAGTTCTCAAGCAACGGATTTGAGAACAATTTGAAGCACACCCCCGGTGTTCTTTCGATGGCTCGTTCGATGATGCCGGATTCGGCCGGCAGCCAATTTTTCATCATGCACAAGACCTCACCGCATCTTGACGGTGAGTATGCGGCCTTCGGCAAGGTGATCGAGGGAATGGATGTCGTGGACAAAATTGCTACGGTATCGACTGAACCGGGATCGGACAGACCGTACGAGAATCAGGTGATGAAGACAGTCGCGGTCGAGACCTTTGGTGTGGACTATCCGGAGCCGGAGAAGTCGTGAGTACAGACAGTTTATGATCATTACAGAGCCGATACCGGAATTCATGGGTGTCGGTTCTTTTTTAGGAAGATTTTTCTTGATTTCCTATATAATGTATGCTAGAATGTATGAGTTAAACTTGATATTTTTTAAGGAGTGCCCCAAAAATGGGCTCTTCGAGTGTGAAAGGAAGTAGAAAGACGATGAACAAGATCGTAAAAAAGGAGCCCCTGAATCCTACAGTTGTACGTATGGTAGTTGAGGCACCGCTGATCGCGAAGAAGGCGGAGCCGGGGCAGTTTATTATCTTCAGGGCAAAGGAGGACTCCGAGCGTATTCCGCTGACTATCGCGGCATCGGATCCGGAGGCTGGCACGGTCACCATTATCTACCAGATTGTGGGCGCGGGCGTGATGGAGCTTGATTCCCTGAACGAAGGTGAATATATCCATGATTTCGTCGGACCGCTCGGTAAGGAGACAGAGACCGACGGACTGAAAAAAGTTGCTGTAGTCGGCGGTGGTGTCGGCTGCGCGATCGCGTATCCGGTGACGAAGAAGCTTCATGATCTTGGTTGTGAGGTGCACGCCATCGTCGGATTCAGAAACAAGGATCTGGTGATCCTCGAGGATGAGTTCAAGGCGGCTTCCGATAAGTACGTGATGATGACCGATGACGGCAGCTACGGAGAGAAAGGTCTCGTGACCGACGCTCTGAAGAAACTGATCGAGGAGGGAAACGAGTACGATGAGGTTATCGCGATCGGACCTTTGATCATGATGAAGTTTGTCTGTCTCACTACGAAGGAATACGGCATCAAAACTATCGTCAGCATGAATCCGATCATGGTTGACGGCACGGGTATGTGCGGATGCTGCAGACTGACGGTCGGCGGCGAGACGAAGTTTGCCTGCGTGGACGGTCCGGATTTTGACGGACATGAGGTGGATTTCGATGAAGCCATGAAGCGTGGCGGTGTTTATAAAGAGTTTGAAGCGAAGGCCAGAGGGGCTTCCTGCAATCTCCTTAAGATGGGTTGAAAAAGAAGATGAGCAGAGCTTGTCGCCGGGCGGCAGGTGTGCTGAAGATATGGAGGAATGATCATGCCAAATATGGATCCGAAAAAACACGAGATGCCGGTGCAGGAGCCGAATGTCAGAAACAGAAACTTTGACGAGGTAGCACTTGGTTATACTTACGAGATAGCTGTAGAGGAAGCGCAGAGATGTCTGAATTGTAAAAATAAACCCTGCGTGGAGGGCTGTCCGGTAGCAGTACAGATTCCTGACTTCATCGCGTGCGTAGCGAATGAGGATATGGAGGGCGCTTTTGATATTCTGAATAAATCCACATCTCTGCCTGCTGTTTGCGGTCGTGTTTGTCCGCAGGAGACACAGTGTGAGCAGAAGTGCGTACGTGGTATCAAGGGAGAGCCGGTAGGTATCGGACGTCTTGAAAGATTTGTTGCTGACTATCACAGAGAGCACAGCACGGAGAAGCCGGTGCAGCCTGAGAGCAACGGTCATAAGGTTGCTATTATCGGTGCCGGTCCTTCGGGACTGACGGCAGCGGGTGACCTTGCGAAGCTCGGCTACAAGGTAACCATATATGAAGCACTTCACGTGGCCGGGGGTGTGCTTAGTTACGGAATTCCTGAGTTTCGTCTGCCGAAGGCCATCGTAAATAAAGAGGTTCAGAACCTTATTGATATCGGTGTTGATATCGAGACCAACATGGTCATGGGTAAGGTCCTTACCATCGACGAACTTTTCGAGATGGGCAACGAGGCAATCTTCGTTGGTTCAGGAGCCGGACTTCCGCGCTTTATGAATATTCCGGGCGAGAGTCTGAACGGTGTGTACTCAGCGAATGAGTTCCTGACCCGTATCAACCTGATGAAGGCATACAAGCCGGATTCCAAGACACCGATCCAGCATGCGAAGAAGACCGTCGTTGTCGGTGGCGGAAACGTAGCGATGGATGCGGCACGTTCAGCGATGCGTCTTGGCTCCGATGAAGTATACATCGTATATCGACGTGGCATGGAAGAACTTCCGGCACGTAAGGAAGAGGTTGAGCACGCGCAGGAAGAAGGGATTGTTTTTAAGACATTGCATAATCCGGTGGAGATCCTGGGCGATGAGAACGGAAATGTATGTGGTATCCGTTGTATAAAAATGGAACTGGGTGAGCCGGATGAGAGTGGACGTCGTCGTCCGATCGAGGTGCCGGGCTCTGAGTTTGAGATCGAGTGTGACTCTGTCATCATGTCGATCGGAACTTCCCCGAACCCGCTCATCTCTTCGACGACACCGGGACTGGATACCAACAAGAGAGGCTGCCTGATCACACAGGATGACAGCGGGCTTACCACTCGTGAGGGCGTGTATGCCGGTGGTGACGCGGTTACCGGAGCAGCTACCGTTATCCTGGCGATGGGTGCCGGTAAGTCAGCGGCAGCGGCTATCGATGAGTATATTAAGAGCAAATAAGCATAGCAAAAGAGGGTGTATTTTTGCACCCTCTTTTTTGTAAAAAACCGCATGAAATCTGTTGACAAGAATACAGGTATAGTGTAAACTGAACGATGTAATGTAGTATTGAAAACCACGAGCGAGGAAACTGATGAACATTCCGAAGAAAATGCCCATATCCAACTTCGTCTCCGTGAAGGAGGATAATAATGGTATGTTGAAGGAAATCTCATTCAAGAATGAAGACACCTTCAACTTTGCCTTTGATATTGTGGACGCCATCGCGGAGCGCGAGCCGGACAGAAGGGCGATGATCCATATCTCCAGAGATGGGGCGGAGCGCATCTACACGTTCGGCGACATGAAGCGGCATTCCGCACGTGTGGCGAACTATTTAAGTTTTCTCGGAATTGAAAAAGGTGACCGGGTGATGCTGGTTCTGAAGCGGCATTATCAGTTTTGGTTTATCCTTCTCGCGCTTCACAAGATCGGTGCCATCGCGGTGCCGGCGACGAACCTGCTTCTTAAGTCGGATTTTGAATATCGCTTTAAAAAGGGAAAGATCGATGCCGTGATCTGTACGGTGGACGGTGATGTTTCTTTTGAGATCGATAAGGCGGCCAAAAGTTACAAGGGGCTGAAGCAGAAGATCATGGTGGGCGGACGTCGCTCGGGATGGCGGAGTCTGAATAAAGATGTGCGTTATTTTTCCTCGCATTTCGCGAAGCCGGAGGGTGAGAGTTACGCTGGAGGCAAGGATCCGATGGTGATGTTTTTTACCTCGGGAACTACGGAGTATCCGAAGCTTGCGATGCACAATTATTGCTATCCTTTGGGGCACTATATCACGGCTAAGTATTGGCATTGTGTAGAACCGGATGGTGTTCATTTTTCCATATCCGATACCGGGTGGGCGAAGGCTCTCTGGGGTAAGCTCTATGGTCAGTGGATGTGCGAGACATGTCTTTTTACGTATGACTTTGACAAGTTTGACGCGAAGGAAATCCTTCGTATGATCGATCATTATAAGATCACGACTTTCTGTGCACCACCAACGGTGTATCGGGTTATGGTGCATCTGAAATTGGAGAATTATGACCTTGGCAGTCTTAAACATGTGACGACGGCCGGGGAGGCGCTGAATCCGGAGATTTTTGATAAGTTCAAAGCCAAGACCGGTCTTTCTATCATGGAGGGGTTCGGTCAGACGGAGACGACGCTCACGATCGGAAATCTCGTAGGCACGGAGCCGCGGCCGGGATCGATGGGCAAGCCGTCACCGCTTTATGATATTGAGTTGATGCTGCCGGACGGTACGACTGCCGAGAACTATGAAGAGGGCGAGGTCGTGATCTATGTCGGTGATCCGGAGCTCGGTGAGGAGCATCCGCCGAATGGACTTTTTCTCGGGTATTTTGAGGACGAAGAGCGTACGAACGCTGTTTGGCGAGAGGGTTATTATCACACCGGAGATACAGCCTATATTGATGATGACGGATACTTCTGGTACGTTGGTCGAACGGACGATCTGATCAAGTCCAGTGGTTATCGCATCGGACCTTTCGAGATAGAGAATGAGATCATGAAGCTGCCGTATGTGCTTGAGTGCGCGGTGACAGCGGTGCCGGATCCGATCCGTGGACAGGCGATCAAGGCGAGTATTGTTCTTGCCAACGGGATCGAAGCGTCGGATAAGCTCCGTGCGGATATCATGAAGTCTCTCAAGAAAAATATTGCTTCTTACAAGTGGCCGAAGGTGCTTGACTTTACGTCGGAACTTCCGAAGACGTTTTCGGGCAAGATCCAGCGTAAGGAGATCCGCAATCGTGACTACGAGGTGGAGAAAAAGTCAAAAGGTAAGAACGAAGACTGATAATAAAGTAGTAAAAAATATACGTTGCAAGCGAAGCCGTCGATTCTTTATGAAGAATTAGCGGCTTCGTTGTTTTTATGTGCGTGGTGGGGGGGGCAGTGGGCCGGCCATCTGGCTTGTCTTTGATCCTTACCCACGGTGGGCGGCACGAGTGTAACGCCTCGTGGCAATTTTTGGTACTCGCACCGTGTGCCGCAAGAGAATTTCCGACCTATTCTTGATTTTGTGCGTTTATGTCGGAAAATTGATTGCGGCACGCGGTGTGCGAGTGCCGGGGTCCTTTTAATATCATTTTTTCTTTAGCAATAGTTGAAAAAAAAGAGCATCTATGATAATATGGGAGAAGTTGAGTATGGTTATAATGACATTGAGGCCGAGACGGCCGTAAAGAAGTATTGGGATAATGAAAGATAAAGAAAAAAGGATTGGAGATTAAGATGAGCCAAATGAGTGAATCGATCGTAGTGACTGGGATGGGAGCGATCACGCCGATCGGAAACAGTGTTTCAGAGTATTGGAAAAATGTCACCGCCGGGGTGTGCGGTGTAGGACCGATCACCCGGTTTGATACGGAGGATCTGCCGGTGAAGATCGCGGCTGAAGTTAAAGACTTTGAGCCGACGGACTATATGCCGAAGAAGCTTACAAGGGAGATGGATCCCTTTATGCAGTTCGGATACGCAGCGGCAATCGAGGCGCTGAATCAGGCGGGTGAGGTACTGGCGGAGGATGGTTCTGCCGGAGCGTCATCAGATAAAAGAATAGCGGAGTCTACACGCATGGGTATCGTCATAGGAACTGCGCTAGGCGGCATCACACCGATCAGTGAGACTCAGGACGGTATATCTAAGGGCGAGCATAAAAAGGTAAGCCCGCGATTTGTACCGAAGATCATAGGGAACGAGGTGGCCGCGCAACTCGCCATTGCCAGAGGATATCTCGGACCATCACTTACCGTCAGCACAGCGTGCTCATCGGGCGGCGACGCTATCGCGACCGGCTGTATGCTCCTGATGAGTGGTCAGGCGGATGCGGTGCTTGTGGTCGGAGCGGAGTCTGCACTCTGTCCACTGTTTATCAGGGGTTTGGTTTCAGCTCATGCACTCTCAACCAACAATGACGATCCGCAGGGAGCATCGAGACCTTTCGACAGAGATCGAGATGGGTTCCTGATTGGAGAAGGTGGTGGAGCGTTGGTACTTGAGACTGCATCGAATGTGAAAAAGAGAGGCGCCACAGCCCTTGCCAAGGTCGTAGGATTTGCCAACTGCACCGATGGTTATCACGTAACCAGCCCGCATCCGGATGGGATCGGTGCGATCTTCTGTATGGAGCAGGCGCTGAAGCATGCAGAACTTAAGCCGGAAGATATCGGTTACATCAACACACACGGAACCTCAACGCCGGTGGGAGATCCCATCGAGACACAGGCGATCGCGAAAGTGTTCGGCGGAGAGGATCCTGCGCAGAGTGAGACACTGAAAAAGATGGCCGTCACTTCGACCAAGGGGGCAACCGGACATATGATGGGAGCCGGAGGAATTACGGAGGTGATCACCTGCATTCAGGCGATCCGTACGGGTGTGATTCCGCCGACGCTGAACCTTGAGAATATCGACGAAGCATGTTTCCCGCTGAACTACGTACCGAAGACATCGCAGACGGCGGATATCCGCTACGCGATGAGCAATTCATTTGGCTTCGGCGGCCAGAACTCGAGTGTGATTGTCGGCAGAGTATAATAGGAGCAGTATCGCACATAAAGAGAACCCCGATCAAACGATCAGGGTTCTCTTCTCTTGTCTTCTATATCTCATTCATTATCCCAATACTTCTTTACGGCCTCCTCAGCCTCACTGTCACTATAACCATACTCAGCTACTATCGCCTCCGCCGCATCTGCCTGGGATCCGCTTAACCTTCTATATGTATCAATTAGGATTTTCACACCTTTTTCTCTCTCGGCCGCTGTTACGCTTGCCGTCACACTCTCCGTCACGCTTGCCGTCACATCCGCCGTCACATCGCGAATCAACTGGGCCTCATGGTTCCTCGATATAATCTCTTCATCAAAAAGAATTGAGTACATGCTGATAACCTCCTTCTCACGTTTTTCGAAGTATTCTTTCATAATGTTTCTGTCTTTACATATTTTGATGGTATTTTTGATTGCCTCAGGTGTCCTTCCATGGATTCTCTGTTGCTCATCGTGCACCTTGGCGAAGTCGACATACTGGCTGATCACATCATCTTTACCAGTTCCATAGAGCACCCTTACTCTTAC
>JAEEGL010450043.1_pt1 | contig 14578 bp, 12 predicted proteins | sample 9134231 | NCBI WGS metagenome assembly JAEEGL01 (sample SAMN16246548, study PRJNA631951) | gut metagenome | biome: gut microbiome; feature: rumen; material: fiber-attached | host: Bos | place: Iran: Karaj | collected 2018-10
CTTGATGTCTCGATGAAAAGGTTCGATATAATTCATCCTGCGGGAGGAGATGAATTTACATCCGTATCGTTATCACCGGATGAGCTTGAAAAGGCATCGGGTGCACTTGGCTGGTGCGATGTGTGCAAGGGGTGGGAAGAAGAATCCGGTTAATGATTGGAGAATTATGATAAAGGATTAACAAATGATAATTATAATTACAGGCGCGACACATACCGGTAAAACGGTCCTAGCGCAAAAGTTACTTGAAAAGACTAAATTTCCATATCTCTCGATCGACCATCTGAAGATGGGGCTGATCCGCAGCGGGAATACGGACCTTACACCGGTAGATGATAATGAACTTACGGATTATCTCTGGCCGATAGTACGTGAAATGATAAAAACCGCGATTGAGAATGAACAGAATCTCATCGTGGAAGGCTGCTATATTCCTTTTGACTGGCGGAAGGATTTTGACGAAAATTATCTGAAGGAAATCAGGTTTATCTGCCTTGCCTTGTCCGAGGATTATATCGATTCTCATTTTGATGTGATCAAAGAACACAGCTCGGACGTTGAGTCAAGAATGGAAGACTCAAGTTATACAAGAGAACTGCTTAAAGAGGATAACAAATTTTTTATTGAAGGATTCCGAAAGGCAGGGGAGAATATCATCCTGGTCGAGAAGGACTACGAGGAGACGGTTAATGTTTTATCATGCGTCGCAGACTGAGGGTATAAAGCAGTTGGAGCCCAGAATATCCAACCACAATATTCCTCTGATATATTTTTCGAAAAAGCGCGAAAATGTGCTTGTATATCTTAGCAATGCCGTTGAGAAATACTGTAAGGAAACAGGTTTTGAGTACAGCGGGACTTGGAAAAAGTGGGGCCCCTACGGATTTGACAGGGATGGGAGATTCCGCCTTGAGGAATATTATCCCGATGCCACAATAAAGACATACAAAGGTGTTTCGGGCTACATTTATCATGCGGAGAAAATAGAGGATTCCGGTTTTCAGGTTCAGATCCCCGATGCGGCAACGAGCAGTCTGCCGGTAACTGTAGACGGTGTCGAATTTGTTCCCGACGCTTATGAAGCTATTTTGGAAGCGGAGAGAAAAGGACTTATAACCATCCTCCGCTATGATGAAATGCCTGAAAAAATGAGGGAGTGGAACTGCAGAACCATCATGGAAGAGTATGAAGGTGCGGCCGACCATCCTGAATACAGACATTTTCTGGAAGGTAATTTTCCGGATATTATCGTGAAAAAACCCGGACAGAACATCAGTCTCTATAAGCCTCAACTTGACGACCTTTGGTTCCGCGAGGAATTCATGTCGGATCCCGATACAATGTCCTATAACCATGCGTGGGGAGGGACGATTCCTTTCCCGAAAGACAGATGGGAGAGCTGGTACAAGGACTGGGTGGCGGAGGATGACGGGAAATATTTTTACCGTTATCTGAAAAATGCTGATGGTGAGTTTGTCGGCGAGGTGGCTTATCACATAGACGGCAAGAGCAATATGTGCATGGCGGATGTAATCGTAGCCTCAAAATACCGCGGAAGAGGATACGGAAAAGAGGGGCTTTTACTTCTCTGCGAGCAGGCAAAAGCATCAGGAATCGATTTCATCTATGATGATATCGCGATAGACAATACCGCGGTTAAACTGTTCCTTGAATGCGGCTTTACCGAGGAATACCGGACCGATGAAATTATCATGCTGAAAAAGAAATTATAAAGTGGCAGAGTTTGATACTAATGTAATTGTATCTGCTGTTTTTTATATGCTATAATTTTTCATATAGTGAAATCTAAACGGAAGAAACAGATTTCTTTATGTTTTGCTGCCGGGAAAGAAGGATGGATTATTGGGGAAAAACAGTAAAAAGGTTCTGATACATGACGACGGAACGATAACTGATCATAGGGATATACTGTCAAGGGTATTTATTATTATTTGTATTATTTTAACCGGCGTTCTTGTACTGCTTGGAATAGGTGCTCTTGTTGTAGGATATATATGATTGTTTTTCGGTTTCTAAGAACGGATTTAGACTTGGGGAAGGTTTTCTGTCATGAATTCATTTAAGAAAAGAATCTATGAAATAATTGAAGTATCAAGCGTAGGAGATTCGGCAAGCAAGGCATACGATATACTGATGACTACTGCTGTCATCGTCGGTCTGATCCCGCTGACGCTGAAAAAGGATAACCCTTTTACATTTGCCATTGAGATCATGACATGTTTCATTTTTCTGCTTGACTACATAGCCCGCGTGTATACGGCAGATTACAAAATGGGATATAAAAGTGTGAGAACGTATTTTGCTTACATTGTCACACCGCTGGCGATCTTTGATCTGTTATCGATCGTCCCCGTAATATATCTTTTCCTTCCGATATCTTCCATGATCGGATTGCTGAGGCTTTTCAGGATATTCCGGGTGATCAAGCTTATCCGCTACTCCAAGACGATGATCGTAATCGCCAATGTTTTGCGTAAAGTTAAAACTCAGCTTATAGCTGTTTTGATATTGACAGTTATCTATATATTTGTTTCGGCGATGCTGATTTTCCAGATAGAGCCCGATCTTTTTGATACATTCCTTGACGCGATATACTGGGCGACCATTTCGATCACAACAATCGGTTACGGAGATATCTATCCCTGTACCGATATCGGAAGGGTTATAACGATGGTTTCGGCACTGGTCGGTGTTGCCGTTATCGCCCTGCCTTCAGGCGTGATTACTGCCGCTTATATGAACGAGATCAAACGATCCAAGACCAAGTATGAGTTATAAAGAGGAAAAGGATGAACAAGACACCCGGGGAAGACAATTTGATAAACACCAAAGACAGACTGCCTCTGATCATAAAGATCGCTTTCGGAGTATTCTTTGCGGCGACTATAATTCTGATGGCGTATTACGCAATTCATGATAAATCGGATCTGCGTGAAAACGCCGAACCGACTTATATCGAAGAGTGGACGATTACCGATCCCGAAGGGAATGTGTTCACCGCCGGATCCACATACCGTAAAGGAAAAAATAAGCTTAAAGGCTTTTATACTATGGAATCCACGTTGCCTGACACTGTCCGCGACGGTTACCAGTTTTGCTTTATTGTCGGGGGAAGCGCATCTGTATATGTTAACGGACAGCTCCGCACAGTATTTGATGAAGAAAAAGATGTACTTTTCCCGGGTGGATGTGTCAAAAGATTCTATATGACTGTGCCTCTCTACGACAGGGATGCTGGCGATGAAATACGTATTGTAAGGAAAAACAGCAACAGGAGCGGTTATCTGTATCAGGACACATTTGTCACTACAGGAGACGGTCTCCTTCACTATCTGCTGAACCGCTACGGCTTGTCGTTCATGCTTGGCGAAATTCTGTTTCTTTTCTCGTTCGTCATCGTACTGATCAGTGTTGCAATGAGCCTGATCTATAAGCGCCGCCTGGAAATGCTGTATGGTGCAATGAGTATTCTGGTCATATCGGGATGGCTTATATCCAATTCATATCTTTGTCCTTTCGTATACGGACATTACCATATAGACGGTATCGTTAATTACCTGTTATGCCTTATGATACCGTTCAACCTCGTGTTCTATCTGGACCTGCTCCAGCATGGAAGGTATCACAAAGTCATGAACGTGGTTATGATTGTTGCCACGGTCAATTTCCTACTATGGCCAATCCTTCACTTTTCGGAAATTCTTCCTTTCCCCAGCGCTCTTTTGTATCTGGATCTGGTTTTGGGAGTATTGGTTCTTGCTGTTGCGGTCGTGCTTATTTTAGAGGTAATACACCGTAAAGTTAAGGATTATAAATACACCGCGATAGGTTTTGCCTTCTTCTTCGCATGCTGTCTGGCTGAGATAATCATGCTGAATTTTGTGCCGATACTCAACGACGACGTATTTATGCTGTTGGGTCTTGCTTTGTTGCTGACAATGGCGGTTGTCCAGCAGATGTCGGATCTTCGCAAGGTTCGTTATGAGAGGCAGAAAGCAGTCGATCTTTCCGAGGCAAAGACAAGATTCCTTGCAAGCATGTCTCACGAGATAAGGACCCCCATCAATGCGGTTCTCGGAATGAACGAGATGATCATCAGGGAAAACAAAGATCCCCTGATAGATGATTATGCGCAGAGTGTAAAGAGCTCCGGTAAAATGCTGCTCATGCTTGTAAATGATGTCCTTGATTTTTCAAAGATCGAGGCAGGCAAAATTGAAATCACCCATGCTGCGTTCAGCATGTCACAGTTATTGCACGATATAATGCCGATGCTGAAGGAACGCGCCGACGAGAAGCGACTGAAACTGGAAACAAAAATTGTTTCCGAAGTTCCCAACGGACAGATATCGGATGAGTTCAGAATCAGGCAGATCCTGATCAATATAATCAATAATGCGATCAAATATACTGACAGCGGTTCGGTTACCCTTAGCGTCGGCGGTGAGTATGAGGGTGATGAAACGTTCCGCCTCAAACTCAGCATAGCAGATACCGGACGCGGAATCAGCGAGGAGGATCAGAAGCATCTGTTTGAAGCATTCACACGCGCCGATGAAAAAAAGAACAGCAACATCGAGGGAACAGGACTCGGATTGGCAATTGTTAAAAGCATAGTCGATTCGATGGGAGGTACTATCACTGTAAACAGTAAGTATCGTGAGGGTTCGGAATTTACGATCGAGCTCAGTGTGGGTGTGCAGGACAGGCAACCGATAAAAGAAGATTTCCTCAGTGGCAGCGTGCACAAGAAGGAAACAAAAGAGCGGACATGCGATTACAAGGCTCCCGATGCCTCAATTCTGGTTGTTGACGATAATAAGATGAACCTAAAGGTAGTAAGGGTATTTCTCAAGCAGGCGGACATTACTGTCGATGAGAGTGAAAGCGGCCTGGATGCCATCAGTAAGTGCAAGGAAAAGAAATACGATCTGATTCTGCTTGACCACATGATGCCGGAACCCGATGGTATAGAGACTTTGAAGATAATCCGCGGCGACAAGGATTCGCTCAATAAGGACACGCCTTCCGTTGTTCTTACTGCAAACGCGCTTTCCGACAGCAGGCAGATGTATATGGATGCCGGATTTGAGGATTATCTGACAAAGCCGCTGGATATCTCGGTTCTTGAACAGACGGTGAAAAAGTATATCCCCGAGGAAAAGATTATTCCGGTATAAACGAGGAGTTTTATGGCTGTAAACGATACAAAGATCGGAGGTGTTTCACCCTCCGAGGTTCCCAAACAATTTAAACTGAGCAAGCTTTCCCTTACATTCGGGATAATGTCGCTTTTGCTGCTTCCGTTTTTTTCTCCTCCGGGCCTGATACTCGGACTTATGGCATCGGCAAAAGAGAAGCCCGCAAAGAAGTTCTATGTGCCCGGAATCGTGACTTCACTTGTCTCGATAGGGCTTGTGATCATCACATTCGTTCTGATCCGCGTGATACTGGGGATTTTCGGACTCGGGTTTAAAGACCTTCTCGACATTAATCATTGCATGGAGGTCATTGCGGATTTTGTGGTAGCGCATTCATAACTATTGTGCTATAATCATTAGGATTGTGGCTTTAGAGAAAATAAAATTCTTAAATATATAAGCCGGACTTAAGGAGGACGACGCAAAATGAGCGTACAGGTTGAAAAATTAGAAGGCAGTATGGCAAAACTTACCATCACCGTAGAGGCTGATGTTTTTGAAAAGGCAATGAATGACGCTTATCAGAAACTCAAGGGGAGAATTAATGTACAGGGATTCCGTAAGGGAAAAGCTCCCCGTAACATCATCGAGAAGATTTACGGCCCCGAAGTATTTTATGATGAGGCAGCAAACATCTGCATTCCCGATGCATACGAGAAAGCATATGACGAGTGCGAGGAAGAGATCGTTTCCCAGCCTGAGATCGAAGTAGTATCAATGGGCAAGGGCGAGCCTCTTGTATTTACCGCAAAGGTAGCATTAAGACCTCCCGTAACCCTCGGAAAGTATAAGGGAATCGAGGTTGCTGCAGCAGACGTTACCGTTACCGATGACGAGATAGATGCAGCCATCAAGAGAGAGCAGGAAAAGAATGCCCGCACCATCGAGATCACCGATCGCGCGGTTAAATCAGGCGACCAGACAGTTATCGACTTCGAAGGATTTGTTGACGGAGTTGCATTTGATGGCGGAAAGGGAACAGATTATCCCCTTACCATCGGTTCAGGTGCTTTCATCCCCGGATTCGAGGATGCACTCATCGGCGCTGAGATCGGAAAAGAGACAGATGTCAACGTTACTTTCCCTGAGGAGTATCAGGAGAAGAGCCTTGCAGGAAAGCCTGCAGTATTCAAGTGCACAGTAAAGTCAATCAAGGAAAAAGAGCTTCCTGAGCTCAATGATGAGTTCGCATCCGAGGTTTCAGAGTTTGATACTCTTGCAGAGTACAAAGAGAGCGTTAAGGCTGATCTTGAGGTTAAGAAGCTTTCAGACGCAAAGGCTGCTAAGCAGGATGCGGTTATCGACAAGATCATCGAGGACGCCAAGATGGATATTCCCGATGCAATGCTTCAGACTGAGCAGAAGAACATGATCAACGAGTTCGCTCAGAGAATGCAGGCACAGGGACTTACTCTTCAGCAGTATATGCAGTTCTCAGGAATGAATACCGAGAAGTTTATGGAAGAGGTTAAGCCTCAGGCTCTTTCAAGAATCCAGTCAAGACTTGTTCTTGAGGAGATCGCTAAGGTTGAGAACATCACCGTTACCGAGGAGGACTACGAGGCAGAGCTTAAGACCATGGCTGAAGCTTATGCACTTGAATTAGACAAGGTTAAAGATATGGTCGGCGAGGAAGGAAGAAAGCAGATCGAGAAGGACATTCTCGTTAAGAAGGCTCTCGAGTTCGCAGCTGACAACGCAAAAGAGATCAAGAAGTAATTACCGGGAGGTATAAGAATGAGTTTAATTCCTTATGTCATTGAACAGACCAGTAAGGGCGAGCGCTCATATGATATTTATTCGAGACTGTTAAAGGACAGGATCATCTTCCTTGGCGAAGAAGTAAACGATACATCGGCAAGCATTGTCGTTGCACAGCTTCTTTTCCTTGAGGCTGAGGACCCCGAGAAGGATATCCACCTTTACATCAACAGCCCCGGAGGAAGCGTTACTGCGGGAATGGCAATCTATGACACCATGCAGTACATCAAGTGTGATGTATCTACAGTCTGCATCGGAATGGCAGCTAGCATGGGTGCATTCCTTCTTTCAGGCGGAGCAAAGGGCAAGAGATATGCTCTTCCCAATGCTGAGATCATGATACATCAGCCCCTCGGCGGAGCACAGGGTCAGGCTACCGAGATCGAGATCGCGGCTAAGCATATCCTTCGTACCAAGGAAAAGCTCAACAAGATCCTTGCCGAGAATACCGGAAAGCCTTATGAACAGGTATGCGAGGACACCGATCGTGACAACTGGCTTACAGCTGAAGAGGCATGTGAGTACGGTCTTGTTGATAAAGTAATTGCGCTTCATGATGCCGGTGAAGAAAAGAAATAGAGGATTATTAAATGGCAGGTAAAAAAATGGGGCCGGGACTTGACGGAGTAAGATGTTCTTTCTGTGGCAAGAGCCAGAGACAGGCCAGAAAACTTATATCGGGTCCTTCGGGAATCTACATCTGTGATGAATGTGTCGACATATGCATGGGCATAATCGAAGATGAACTCGAAGAAGAAGGCTCAGCCAAAAGAGAATACAAAGGCGATATAAAGCTCCTTAAACCGAAGCAGATAAGGGAATTCCTTGACGAGTATGTTATCGGTCAGGATGAGGCTAAAAAGGTACTTTCCGTAGCGGTTTATAATCACTATAAGCGCGTTAAGTACAAAAAGAACATCGATGATGTCGAGCTTCAGAAGAGCAATATCCTTATGATAGGTCCTACCGGTTCGGGAAAGACCTACCTTGCACAGACTCTTGCAAAAATCATAAACGTGCCTTTCGCGATCGCTGACGCGACTACACTTACCGAGGCAGGTTATGTCGGAGAAGATGTCGAGAACATCCTTCTTAAGCTGATTCAGGCTGCGGATTATGATGTTGAGCGCGCACAGTACGGAATTATTTATATCGACGAAGTTGATAAGATAACCAAGAAGAGCGAGAATGTTTCTATTACAAGAGACGTCTCCGGAGAAGGCGTACAGCAGGCACTCCTTAAGATAATCGAAGGAACTGTTGCGAGCGTTCCCCCTCAGGGCGGTCGTAAGCATCCTCATCAGGAGCTTATCCAGATAGACACCACCAATATACTCTTCATCTGCGGCGGAGCTTTTGACGGTCTTGAAAAGATCATCGAAGCACGTCTCGACAGAAAGGCAATCGGATTCAATACAGAGGTAAGCAAGAAGAGCACGTTAGAGCTCGACGAGATCTTAAAGGAAGTAACAACCCAGGATCTTATCAAGTTCGGACTTATCCCCGAGTTTATCGGACGTGTTCCCATCAATGTATCCCTTCAGGGCCTTGATAAGGAAGCGCTTGTAAGAATTCTCTGTGAGCCTAAGAACGCGCTTGTAAAGCAGTACAGAAAGCTCTTCGAGATGGATGGTGTGGATCTTTCATTTGATGATGACGCGCTCGATCTTATCGCAGAGAAAGCTTTTGAGAAGAAGACCGGAGCAAGAGGACTTCGTACAATTATGGAAAAATCCATGATGAACGTTATGTACGAGATTCCTTCAAACGACAATATCAAGAGCTGCCGCGTTACCAAAGAGGCGATCGAAGAAGGAAAGGACCCCGAGGTTTTCCTTCTCGAGGATCTTGAAGAGAAGAAATCAAGCTGACACCGCAAGACGAATATTGCAGGATAGTTATGGTCATTAAAAATGTTGAATTAGAAACAGTATGTGGAATTAAGAGTAAGCTTCCGGAAAATCTTTTTCCGGAAGTTGCTTTTGCGGGAAAAAGTAATGTCGGAAAATCATCACTTCTTAACGGACTGGTGAACAGAAAATCACTTGCCCGCACCAGCTCGCAGCCCGGAAAAACACAGACTATAAATTTCTATAATGTAAATAAAACTCTGTATCTTGTCGATCTGCCCGGATACGGATACGCGAGCGCTTCGAAGGAGATCCGCGAATCCTGGGGAAAGATGATAGAAAGATACCTTCACACATCAAAGAAATTAAGGCAGGTGTTCTTACTGATCGACATACGCCATGAGCCTTCGGCAAATGACAAGATGATGTATGAATGGATAAAGTCGCAGGGATATGAGCCGACCGTCATCGCGACGAAGCTCGATAAGATAAAGAGAAGCCAGATAGATAAGCAACTGAAGCTTATCAGGCAGACTCTCGGATGCGAAAAAGATACAAAACTGATTCCTTTCTCGGCAGAGACTAAGCAGGGCAGGGATGAGATCTGGGAAGTAATAGACAATATAGTAGCAGAAGAGAATAATGTAACAGAATAAATGAGAATAAAAAACCGGAGCAGATAACCTGCTCCGGTTTTAGGATTGCTGAGAAATTGTTTATTTAACAACGGTTACGTTCACAGCGCGCTCTTTGTTCTTTGCTTCGTCAACTTCGATGTCGAAAGTAACATTTGCGCCTTCGTCAAGAGTCTTGTATCCATCAGAGTTGATGCCTGAGAAATGTACGAATACATCCTTGCCGTCAGCCTCGTTGGTGATGAAACCATAACCCTTCTGAGCGTTAAACCATTTAACAGTTCCCTTGTTCATGTCCTTGGTGCCTCCTTGGTGGTCTACGGGCATATGCCCAATTTTGCGTTAATGTAGTCCGAACAGATACAAAAAAATCACATATTTTTGTAAATCATCAGGAAGGGCTAAAGACTTACAAAAATATGTGAAATCAATGCGTCCATTTCGAATTACAAGCGAATTATAACATTACAAAATAATGGGTGTCAATATAAGAGGATAAAATTTTGTCAGAATATTTTGACATCGGGGGCAAAAGTCAAAACTTTGCCTGACCGCTTTTTGTGTGCAGAAAAAAGGAAGGGTAAAGCACCTCAAGCGCGACTGTTCCAAAGATGTACGGATGAAAATACGGTGAGAGCGCCGCGGGCATAACAAGAATTACCGCAAGAGCCTGCGCAATAAGGGCTGCGGAAAGTACAAAGCACGCGATATGTGATGCGCGTATTTTTTTATCTTTTGAGCGGAATACAAATACCGCTTCGACGATGCAGATAAAAGCAAGCACAGCTGTGATGATCATATAGATTGCTGTTGATATGTGAGTCTTTCTCAGGAAACTGCGGAATCCCTCATAAGCCGAAGATACTTTTTCCGCGAATGCGCTTCTTCCAGGAGAGTAATAATATTCCTTTAAACCGGGATAGGAAAGATAATCTTCAAGGCCGTTATCCCATGCAGGGAAGCTCCATTTGGGGTATTCTTCCTCGAGAGTGATCTCAGTATACTGGACATATTCAGTAGAGGTAATATCCAGGACTTTTTTAAGCATGCCCGCCTGCGTCTGCAGATAGATACGGGGATTGTGAAGGAGAATATTGTAGTACGCCTTTACATAGGCTTTTCCTTCCTCATGCGAAACCGTTGACTGGTTGATATCGGGATGCGCGTTTTTATAATTGTATCTTCTGTATCCGTCGAGTCCGAACTGCTTCACAAGGTCTATCGGAACGATCTTTTCAATGCTTGCAAGATCTTCCTGCGCGCCCGCATAAGCAAGGTCCGCATCGGAGCGGTTTAAGATATTCTGAAGTGACGCGAATGAATTGATTATCGTATAGTCGCTTGAATAGTATTTTGAATCGCCGAGTTTCTGCGGAAGAAATACGAGAATAAAGCTCAGTACAAAGCAGGCCGAATAGATCGCAGCCTTTTTTATTCCCGCTTTTACAATGATCATATATGTAATAAATCCGAGAACTCCTAAGATCACACCTTCCGTTCTCCACACTCCGACAAAGGCCGAGAGCAGGACGAACAGGATGGTTTTTAAAGTACTTGCAGGCTTTTTTTCTATCAGTTCAAACATCAGAAAAGCGACATAGAAAATGCATACAAGAGCATAGAGCTCGGTTCTGTAGGGATCGGTGATAAGGATAAACAATCCGGGAATGCAGAAGAACAATACAAGCAGCCATCTGAAGAGCTTCTTTTCGGGAAAAACTCTTACGGCTCCGGTAAAGATGTATCCGATCACAAATATGAAAAACAGCCACTGCAGAATTGCAATGGAAAAAGGATGCGGAAATACCATAAGGCAAGCGCAGTAAACAATGCTTGTGTAAGCGCTGTGCCAGTATTCGGGGTAGAATCTGATCGCGTAGGAATATGTGAGCAGATTGTCAATGCTTCTTATAAATGAATCCGGAAAAAGAAGAAAGATAACCGGAAGAAATGCAATAAAAACAACGCAAAGAGAGATAAGGATTTTGTTTTTGCGGATGTTTTTTACAACATAAAAAATAAGGGACCAGAAGAGAAAAATAATGATTCCCGCAAAGAGCTTGGAGATAATATATCCCATCACGCGCTCGCCGGTATCAGAGATGATATTTGATTTAACAACTGCAAGCGGGCTGAAATTCCCTTTGTTAAAGGACAGCACCAGATGCTCGTAAGCAAACGAGAGCAGAAAGTGAACTAAAGGGATAATGTAGAGCTTATTAATTTTTAATTTGTTTATGATACTGTCTCTCAATGTATTTGTCCTTTGCTTTTTTATCCTGTTATATTTTATCGCAGAATTATGCATCTGTCCATTTTACGATTTGTGCGTTAATATATAAGTTGTTCGTGTAAAAAATTTTATATTTTTTTAATGAATGAAGGATTGATTATTTACAGAACGGTGTTATAGTTGTAATAGAACAGACAAAAGGAGGGAAGGAAACCATGAATATAAATAAATTCACGCAGAAATCCGTAGAAGCGGTCAACAATCTGGAAAAGATCGCATACGAATACGGAAACCAGGAAATAGAACAGGAACACCTTCTTCTTTCACTTCTCACTATAGATGACAGCCTTATAAAGAAGCTGATCGAAAAGATGGAGATCGACGCGGAGCATTTTAAGAACCGTGTCATAAGCGGAATAGAAAAGAGGGTGAAGGTAAGCGGCGGCGATCTGAGGATCGGACAGGCGCTTAATAAGGTGCTTATTAACGCCGAGGATGAAGCTCATGCCATGGGTGATGAGTATGTCTCTGTCGAGCATCTTTTCATCTCTATGCTGAAGAACCCGAACCCCGAGATTAAAGCCATCATGAAGGAATACGGCATCACTGTCGAGAGATTTCTGCAGGCGCTTTCAACCGTGCGCGGAAATCAGAAAGTAGTGAGCGACAATCCCGAAGCTACATACGACACTCTTGAAAAATACGGACAGGATCTGGTCGAGAAAGCCCGCGGACAAAAGCTTGATCCGGTTATCGGACGTGACAGCGAGATCAGAAATGTCGTAAGAATTCTTTCAAGAAAAACCAAGAACAATCCCGTGCTCATCGGTGAACCCGGTGTAGGAAAAACTGCGGTTGTCGAAGGACTTGCCCAGAGAATCGTAAGGGGCGATGTACCGAATAACCTTAAGGATAAAAAGATATTCGCGCTTGATATGGGCGCGCTTGTCGCGGGCGCAAAGTACCGTGGTGAATTTGAGGAAAGACTGAAGGCTGTACTAGAAGAAGTCAGAAAGAGCAACGGACAGATTATTCTTTTCATCGATGAACTCCATACAATTGTCGGAGCAGGAAAGACCGACGGAGCGCTCGATGCCGGAAACATGTTAAAGCCCATGCTTGCAAGGGGTGAGCTTCACTGTATAGGCGCTACGACTCTTGACGAGTACAGGCTCTATATCGAGAAGGATGCGGCTCTTGAGAGACGTTTCCAGCCCGTTATGGTCGATGAGCCCACAGTGGAAGATACAATATCAATCCTGCGCGGATTAAAGGAAAGATATGAGAATTATCACGGCGTAAAGATCGTGGACGGAGCGCTTGTTTCGGCAGCAGTCCTTTCCAACAGATATATTTCAGACAGGTTCCTTCCCGACAAAGCGATCGACCTTGTCGATGAAGCATGTGCTCTTATAAAGACGGAGATGGATTCTATGCCTGCGGAGCTGGATGAGATGAACCGTCATATAATGCAGCTTGAGATCGAGGAGACCGCGCTTAAAAAAGAAGACGACCAGCTCAGCCGAGACAGACTTGCGGCTCTTCAAAAAGAGCTTTCGGAGCTTCGCGAAACCTTTGCATCACAGAAGGCTCAGTGGGATAATGAGAAGGGAGCCGCAGAAAAGCTCTCCAATCTGAGAAAAGAGATAGAGGAAGTAAAGGATAATATCGCTATCGCGCAGCGTGACGGCGATTACGAGAAAGCTTCCGAACTCCAGTATTCAAAGCTCCCTGCACTTCAGAAGGAACTTGAAGCGGAAGAGGACAGACAGGAAAAGAACGGCGGAGAAAAGCTCGTTCACGAGCGCGTGGAAGAGGATGAGATCGCAAGGATCATTTCCCGCTGGACCGGAATTCCCGTAACTAAACTCACAGAGAGTGAGAGAAGCAAGACTCTTCATCTTGATGATGAACTGCACAAGCGTGTCATGGGTCAGGACGAAGCTGTTACCAGAGTGAGCGAAGCAATTCTCAGATCAAAGGCAGGCATAAAGGATCCGAGAAAGCCTATCGGGTCATTCCTGTTCCTCGGACCTACAGGTGTAGGTAAAACAGAGCTTGCAAAATCACTCGCGGCATCACTCTTTGATGACGAGAACAATATAGTCAGAATCGATATGTCGGAATATATGGAGAAGTTCTCCGTATCAAGACTTATCGGAGCGCCTCCGGGATACGTCGGATACGAAGAGGGCGGTCAGCTTACGGAAGCCGTGCGCAGAAAGCCTTACAGCGTCGTTCTTTTCGACGAGATAGAGAAGGCTCATCCCGATGTGTTCAATGTGCTTCTCCAGGTTATGGATGACGGCCGTATCACCGATTCACAGGGCCGTACCGTGGACTTTAAGAACACGATCCTTATAATGACATCAAATATCGGCGCACAGTATCTTCTCGAAGGAATAGACGATAAAGGCGAGATAAAGCCCGAAGCAGAGAACCTCGTGATGGAAGAACTCAGGGCTCATTTCAGGCCTGAATTTTTAAACCGTCTTGATGAAACGATACTCTTTAAGCCTCTGACCAAGGATAATCTTTCGGGCATCATAGAGCTGATCATAAAGGATATCAATAAGAGACTTGAAGAAAAATGCATTAAGGTCGAACTTACAGACGCAGCCAAAGCGTTTATCGCGGAAGAAGCTTACGATCCGGTTTACGGTGCAAGACCGCTCAAACGTTATGTCCAGAAGAATGTTGAGACAATGGCTGCAAAGCTTATCCTCTCGGACGGAGCGGGAGAAGGCGATACGATCCTTATCGACGAGAAGGGCGGAAATCTTGTCGGAGAGACCGTGAAAAAATAACATTCATCTTATACCCCGTTGAACCCGTTTTCAACGGGGTATATTTATGATACAATTAAAGCCACGGAGA
>JAEEGL010520692.1_pt1 | contig 14578 bp, 12 predicted proteins | sample 9134231 | NCBI WGS metagenome assembly JAEEGL01 (sample SAMN16246548, study PRJNA631951) | gut metagenome | biome: gut microbiome; feature: rumen; material: fiber-attached | host: Bos | place: Iran: Karaj | collected 2018-10
ACCTAAGGATGGAAAAAGATATGCAACTGATGTTGCCAACACTGAGCAGATTCTTCGTATTATCCAGTCTGTTCCATCCAAGAAAGCAGAGCCATTGAAGCTTTGGCTGGCTGAGGTTGGAAGAGAACGGATGGAAGAGACATTAGATCCGGAGCTTATAGCAGAGCGGCTTGTAACTACCTATGAACGCAAAGGTTATACCAGAGAATGGATAAATCAGAGACTTATGGCAATCAGTGCTCGTAAGGAGCTTACTGATGAATGGAGAGACAATGGCATCAGCCCCGGGAAAGAATATGCAATTCTTACTGATGAACTCACTAAGGCTTGGTCTGGAATGAACACGCGACAATATAAGAATCTCAAGGGCCTCAAGAAGGAGAGCTTACGAGACAACATGTCCACTACAGAACTCATTTTAAATATGCTGGCAGAAACATCAACAAAAGATATTGCAAAAAATGAAAAGCCTGAAGGATTTGACGAAAATGTGAAAGTGGCTAAGCGAGGTGGAAATGTCGCAGCAATAGCTCGTAAAGCTTTGGAACAGGAAACTGGTAAGCCAGTCATTACCGGTAAAAATGCAAGTCAACTTAATCATGTCGTCACACAGATGATCGAAGAAAGTGCGAAGGTATCAGAAGATGACAATAAGCGAGAGAATAATTGAAAGATTACAGCAATTATCAATGAGCCAAAAGGAGTTTTCTGAGAGGACAGGTATACTGCAAAGCACAATAAGTGAATGGAAAAAGAATAAGACAAATCCGTCCTCTGACAAGATACTTGTTATATGTAAGGTGCTTGATGTTACACCTGAGTGGCTTTTGTCAGGTGTGGATCCGGCAGCAAGCAGAAATAAGAATCAGAAATACTATGTGATCGATGTTGATACTGACACCGGAAAGCTTGTTGCTGAATTCAACAAGCTGGAAAAAGCACAAAGGGATAGAATTCTTGGTTATGCGGAAGCATTTTCATCAATGTTAGTTGATAAAAAAACTCACAGACCATAATCTGTGAGTTTTTTTTAGCAGGGGAAGCAGGATTCGAACCCGCATGAACGGTTTTGGAGACCGCAATACTAGCCATTGTATGATTCCCCTGTATTCAGTTTTTATCGGCTCTTTCGCACCGACGAATGTTAGTATAGCATAGGAGTTTTTGGTTGTAAAGAAATATTTTTCAATGGAAAACGTTTTCTTTTTAAAAATAATCATGTTATAGTATTAAAGTGAGTGTCATATTTGATGAAATATAGAGTATAATGAGATAGATGTTAATTTGGGGAGTAGTTTTGTACTAAGGGGAATGCTTTATGCATAATAAGAATAAACTGATTGTGGCTTTGTGTGTGGCGGCTCTTCTGGTGGGCTGTGCCGGAGTCATGTTTGAGACTGAGAAGGATAAGGCCAAAGAGGAACAAGGCATAGAGGCAGCTTCCGTTGCATCATCATTAGAAGTGGTGCAGGAAGAAGTTGAGCCTGAGATAGAGCCCCTTCGAATTATTGATGATAAATATCGTACCACCTATGAGGTTTTTGTTTACTCCTTTGCGGACAGTAATGGTGACGGCATCGGAGACCTGAGGGGGCTGGTAGACAATATCGATTACATCAATGACGGAGATGATTCGACGGATACGGATCTTGGCTGCAATGCCATCTGGCTTATGCCCATATCTCCTTCTCCTTCATATCATAAGTACGACATAACAGATTATAAGAATATTGATCCGGAGTATGGTTCCATCGATGATTTCGATGATCTTATGGCAGCCTGCCACGAGAGAGATATCCATGTTTACCTGGATCTTGTTATCAACCACACTTCCAGTGAGCATCCCTGGTTTAAGGAGGCCTGTGACTACCTCAAGGAACATCAGGATCCTGCGGAGATTCTTGGCGAAGAGGGCAATTTCACAGAAGAGGCCCTGGAAGAGTGCAAATATCTTGACTATTACAATTTCAGCACAGAGCTTCTTGAGGGCTATGACCGTGTCAACGGCACAGACTGGTTCTATGAGGCAAGGTTCTGGTCCGGAATGCCGGATCTTAATCTGGACAGCGACAGAGTTTTTGATGAGATAACCAGCATTACCAAGTTCTGGTCCGTGAGAGGCGTTGACGGCTACAGACTCGACGCCGTTACTTCCTATTTCACTCTGGACATACAGAAGAATGTAGAGTTTTTAACCAGGCTCAATACCATGATCAAAAGCCAGAATCCCAAGGCCTACATCGTAGGTGAGGCCTGGACCTCTGAGGCTGAATATGCAGAGTATTACAAGAGCGGCATCGACAGCTTTTTTGCCTTCCGCTACTCAGGAGTTGAGGGCCTTATAGCAAGACTTGCCAAGAGCAAGATGAACGCGGCAAGATTCGGCGAGGAACTTTCTGCCACAGAGAAGCTTCTTGCGGAGAGCAATCCCGATTATATCGATGCACCTTTTTATACCAATCATGACATAGCCAGAAGCGCCGGATACTACACCGGCAAGGGCGCAGACAACAGCGTCAAGATGGCAGGAGGCCTTAATCTTCTCATGGGAGGCAATGCCTTCATTTACTACGGAGAAGAGCTGGGCATGAGAGGTTCAGGTAAGGATGAGAATAAGAGAGCTCCCATGTACTGGGTCAATGAGGCCGGATCCGGCACAGAGTACGACAGACTCACCGGCATCATGTGCGACGGTCCCAAGGATATGGATGAGGTCTCCATGAGCAATCCTCCATATTATGTTCAGAAGGATGATGAGTATTCTATCTATAATTATTATAAAAATGCCATTCGTATGAGGAACACCTTCCCGGTAATAGCCAGGGGAACCACCACACCGGTGCCTGAGCTTGAAGGGGAGAGACTTGGAGCTTTTATAAGGAGCGTCCCGGAGGGCTCGGTGGATACCGAAGTTTTCGGACCGGACAGCGTTCTGATCCTGTTTAATAACAGCGCGGAGCCTGCTACTGTAAAGCTTTCCAGAAGCACCAATGTCTGGGGCTACAACAAGCTTGCATATCAGCTTAACACCTCTGCCCAGGAGTCCTCACTTGAGGGAAGCACCCTCACCATCTCGCCCTATGGCATTATAATTATGAAAAAATAATTTTTTTAACAGAGCATCATACACCGCGGCCGCATATTTCGTGACCGCGGTGTTTTTGTTAGGAAATACTAACTAGAAAAGACAAAATGTGTTATGATAGTAACCAAGATTTTTTAAAAGGAAGGTAAATAATTATGCAGGACAAATTATTAAAGAGAGAAGACGTGAAAGAGGAGCTCACCTGGCGCCTCGAGGACATATATGAGAGTGAAGACAAATGGGAAGAGGACTTAAAGAGCTGCGAGAAGCTCGGCGATGAACTTGCTTCTTTTGCTGGCAAGCTTTCAGGCAGCGCCAGGACTCTCCTGGAGTTCTTCAAGCTCTATGAAAAGAGTGAGCTTATGCAGAGCGCTATCTACGGCTATGCTCACATGAGACACGACCAGGATACCTCCAATACCAAGTACACAGGAATGTATCAGAGAGCATATTCAGCTCTGGTTCAGATGTCTGAGAAGGTGGCTTTCCTTGAGCCTGAGATCCTTGAGATGTCAGACGAGACTGTTGAGCAGTTCTACAAGGAAGAGGCTGAGCTTGAGAATTACAGAGTGACCATCACTGAGATCAGAAGACTTAAGGCTCACATCCTTAATAAGGAGATGGAGGAGCTTCTTGCATCAGCAGGAGAGGTTCTCGGAGCATCACAGAACAGCTATGGCATGCTTTCCAATGCTGATATGAAGTTCCCTGAGGTTAAGGACGGCAAGGGCGAGAATGTTCAGCTCTCCGACGGAAGATTCGTTCCGATCCAGCATTCCAAGGACAGAGTTCTGAGAAAGAACGCTTTTGAGGCATATTACAACAGATATGCAGATTGCAAGAACACCTGGGCTGCAATGTACAGCGGAGAGGTTAAGGGCCGTATCTTCAAGGCTAAGGCCAGAAAGTATGACAACATCTTCGAGGCAGCCGTTGACCACAACAACGTATCTCCTCTTGTCTGTGACAGACTTTTCGAGGCTGTTCACGACAACATGGATAAGATGCACAAGTATGTAAGCCTTCGTAAGAAGCTTCTCGGAGTTGACGAGCTTCATATGTATGACGTTTATGTTGACATGATCCCTGAGTTCGATATGAAGGTTTCCTATGAGGAGGCCAAGGAGATGTCTCTTAAGGCTCTTGCTCCTCTGGGCGAGGATTATCTTGAGATCGTTAAAAAGGCTTACGACGAGAGATGGATCGACGTTCCCGAGAACGAGGGTAAGAGAGGCGGCGCTTATTCCAGCGGCGTTTACGGAGTTCATCCCTACATGCTCCTTAACTACAACGATACATTGAATGATGTATTTACTCTGGTTCATGAGATGGGTCATTCAATGCACACCTGGTATTCAGAGCACGCCCACAACGTATTTGATTCAAGCTACAAGATCTTCGTTGCTGAGGTTGCATCAACTACCAACGAGATGCTTCTTTTCCATTATCTCAAGAACAACGCCAAGGACGACAAGGAGAAGGCCTTCATCATCAACCACCTTCTTGAGAGCTTTAAGTCCACAATGTTCCGTCAGACAATGTTTGGGGAGTTTGAGAGAAAATCAGGAAAAATGGCTGAGGATGGCGGGCCTCTTACAGCTGATTCCTTATCACAGCTTTACTATGACCTTAACCTTGAGTACTTCGGCAAGGATATGAACATGGATGACCTTATCCGCTATGAGTGGTGCAGGATTCCTCACTTCTATTACAACTTCTATGTATATCAGTATGCAACAAGCTTTGCAGCTGCAGTTGCCATTGCCAACCGCATCATGAAGGGCGAGGAAGGCGTAGTAGAGGCATACAAGAACTTCCTTTCCAGCGGATGCACACAGGATCCTGTAAGCCTTCTTAAGATTGCAGGAGTTGATCTTACAACCAAGGCTCCTCTTGAGGAAGCACTCCAGGTATTCGGTGAAGCTATCGAAGAGATGGAAAGTCTTACATGAAATACTTTTTACTTTATATAAAGCAAACATTGCGGTTTGTACTTAAGCCAATGTCTTTTGTGCCCGCGATCATTATGATGTGTTTGATCTTTATGTTTTCTGAGCAGGAGGGATTTGAGAGCAGCCAGCTAAGTTACGAGGTGGGAGTCAAGGTCCTTACAGTGGCCAACGACGCCTTTGACAAGGGCTGGAGCCTGGAACATATCCACCAGCTCTCGGAGGACATGCAGTTTTATATCAGAAAGACCGCTCATTTTACGGAGTACTTTTTGCTGGCGGTATCAGTGGCATTTCCCCTTTATGTATATGGGGTCAGGGGATTGTGGCTGGTTTTCTCCGCCGGGTCTTTCTGCATAGCCTATGCCTGTCTTGATGAATATCACCAGTCCTTTATCGGGGGAAGAAGCCCTCAGGCAAAGGACGTGCTTATCGACAGCTGTGGCGTGATGCTTGGGGTTATTGTCACTCGTATTGTTGGTTGGACCGGCAGAATGACAATTTTTAAACCTCTTTCCAATCACAGGGAGAAGGTAAGGGAAAAAGGTAGAAGAAAGAATGCTAAAGGTATTTCTTGCTGAGGATGAGTTTGTCATCCGAGAGGGGATAAAAAATAATATCAATTGGAGTGATCACGGATATGATTTTTGTGGAGAGGCAGGCGACGGAGAGCTTGCCTTCTCCATGATACAGAAGCTTCGGCCGGATATCCTTATCACTGACATCAGAATGCCTTTCATGGACGGGCTTACCTTAAGCCGCATGGTCAAGGCGGAATTTCCCGGAATCGAAATAATACTTCTTACAGGCTACGAGGATTTTGAATACGCCAAGGAGGCCATCAGGATAGGTGTCGCATCCTATCTGTCCAAGCCCATCAGCGGCCAGAACCTTCTTGCGGAGATAGACCATGTGGCAGAGAAGATAATTGAAAAGAGAAAAGAAAAAGAGGCGGCCCTTCGCTATGAGCAGGATATGAAGGAGAAGGAGCAGCTTGATAAACAGGAATTTTTCAAGGATCTTGTAACCGGAGGAAAGAGTCTGTCCGTAATTCTGGACAGAGCCAAGAAGCTTTCAATCAATATTCTGGCCCTTCGCTACAATATCGTCCTTGTTAAGATATGGTCCACCAGGCATGACGCGGGAGAGTATTCCGGCAGCGTTGTGGAGGTGGAGGGTAAGATCGACAGCATCGCTGAGAAGTATGATGCTCTTGTTTTTGACCTCAATTTAGAGGGCAAGGCCCTTTTGTTCAGAGCAGATTCCGAGGAGGAACTCAACGACAGGATTGGCAGTGCTCTTGCGGAGATGAAGGAAGTCTTTTCCGGCTATAAGCACATCAGATACTACGGCGGCGTAGGACAGAGCACCGACAGGCTCACGGATATCCCCAGGTCCTTTGACTGGGCGAGCCGCGCCTATGCTCACCTTTATCTGTCCTCTGACAGCGACTTTTTGTATGGCTCCGAGGAGAAGCTCGGCTCCCTCAAGGAGAATGTCATCCTCTCGGAGGTAGATCCCAAGCATATCGACAGGAGGCTTATCAGGGAGTTCTTAAGAAGAGGCGATGAGAGCGAGACAGAGTATTTCATGTCCGAGTTCTTTAACGGCATGGGCAAAAATGCCATGAAGTCCACCATGCTTCGTCAGTACATCGCCATGGATGTGTACTTCTGCGTGGCGGAGTTTGCGGAGACTGAGCTTAAGCTCTCAAGAAGCGATGTGGATGCTGTTATTCCCACCGCGGAGCTTCTTGCGGATGAGAAGACCACCTGCGACTACCTTATCAGCATTGTCAACAAGGCCATCGACCTCAGGAAGAAGACCGCGGAGGGCAGCTACAGGGATGTGGTCAATCAGGTCATTGCATATATAGAGGAACACTATGCTGAGGAGGAACTTTCCCTCAATCAGCTGGCGGCAGTGGTTAATTTTTCACCCAATCATCTCAGTGCTGTATTTCGTCAGGAGACGGGACAGCCCTTCATTAAATACCTTACGGATTTCAGGATGGAGAAGGCAAAAGAGCTTCTTTTATCCACCTCTAAGAAGAGCAATGAGGTAGGCCTTCTGGTAGGCTACAAGGACCCTCATTATTTTTCCTTTTTATTTAAGAAGACTCAGGGCGTGACCACCACCCAGTACAGGGGTGCGGGACATCCGGGAGAGGCTGTATGACGGAGACTGGATCCAAAAAGAGAAAACAGAATAAATCAAGGCTTGCCAATCAGATACGTATTTCGTATCTGATTCTGCTTTTGCCCAATATTATTTTCATGGTCTATGCCTTCTACAATCTCTGGCTGGTAAATGAGAGATACAACAAGATGCTCAGCTCTGTTGTGGCGGCCAGCGAGTTCAGTCTTGACTTTAAGGAGGATTTTGACTACGAGACCTATCTTCTTATCGTAGGCAATGTGACCCCGGAGGATTCAAGGATCCCCGGCCTTCTGGAGGACGCCGGAAGGGTAGTAGACAGGCTGGAGGACTACACCGATACCGCCGATAACCTGAAGCGTATCGAGAGCGCCAAGAAGTACTTAAGTAACCTTGAGGGCTATATCACCAAGATCGAGTTCAATCTCCGGGACGGCAACAGGTATGAGAAAAACATGCTGATCTGGGAGAATGACGTTCAGATAGTTACCGCTCTTTTGCAGGAGACCATCAACGAATACATCTATTATGAAAACAGGCAGATCCAGAGCGCACAGGCGGATAACAGGCAGCTCTATATAAGCACCGCCAGGATCTCCATTGCCCTGTTTTTCCTGATACTTGCTGCCATCATCGGCGTATCTGTAGTGGGACCTCTGTGGATCACAAGGCCCATTGAGGAGCAGGTCATCGAGGAGCAGAAGAAGCTTCGGAAGGCGGAATTTGAGGTGCTTCAGGCCCAGATCAATCCCCATTTCCTCTATAACACACTGGATGCCATCGTATGGTCTGCGGAGGCCGGCAACCAGAAGCAGGTTGTAAGCATGGTGGGAAGTCTTTCAGACTTTTTCAAATCCTCTCTGAACAAGGGAAAAGAGATAGTGTCTGTCCGGGATGAGCTTCAGCACATCAGAAGCTATCTTGAGATCCAGCAGATAAGATATCAGGACATCCTAAGCTACGAGGTGGATGTGCCGGAGTCTCTTAATGAATGTACCATTCCCAAGATCACCCTTCAGCCCGTGGTGGAAAATGCTCTCTATCACGGAATCAAGAACAGAAGAGCATTGGGTAAGATAACGGTCAAGGGCATCGATGAAGGGGATACCATGGTCCTTACTGTTTCCGATGACGGAATTGGCATGGATGAGGAGAGACTTCAGGAGGTAAGACAGGCTCTTTCCGATAACAGGCTGGACAACGGCCAGGTATACGGCCTTTATAACGTAAATGAGCGAATAAGGCTTAACTACGGGGATGACTACGGCATCACCATCGAGAGCACCAAGGGCGAAGGAACCTGTGTAAAGATAAAGCTCCCGAAAATCTTAACTGAAATCGTAGAAAATTGAAACAAAATAAATAATTCATAAAAAAATCAACAATCTTCGTTTTATATTCAATGGCACTTTTTCTTCAAATTCTTAGAATTATAGGTGTGTAAGGAATAGTCCTTACAGGAATAAACTACTTTAATTTATTCAGGAGGGTTAATATGAAGAGAAAGTTTTTAGCAGCAGTATTGGCATCTGTAATGGCAATCGGACTTGTTGCCTGCGGAAGCAGCGAAGGTTCAGCACCTGCCAAGACATCAGGCGGTGAGGGTGGACTTATCAAGGTTGGTATCATCAACAACGATCCTAACGAGTCCGGCTATCGTACAGCTAACGATGCAGATCTTAAGGCTAAGTTCACTAAGGAGAACGGCTATGATGCATCTTTCGCTTACAGCTTAAAGAACGACGAGCAGATTCAGTACGCTCAGACATTTATTCAGGATGATGTTGATTATCTTCTTTTATCTGCTGCTGATACAGCAGGTTGGGATTCAGTTCTCAAGGACGCACAGGCTGCAGGCGTAAAGGTTATTCTCTTTGACCGTACCATCGATGCTGATTCAAGTCTCTATGAGGCTTCAATCGTTTCTGATATGGCAAAAGAAGGTCAGACAGCTGTTGACTGGCTTGCAGGACAGGGACTTTCAGAGTACAACGTAATCCACATCCAGGGTGTTATGGGATCAGCTGCTCAGCAGGGCAGAAGTGGAGCTCTTGATACCAAGGTTGCAGCTGAAGGAAACTGGAACATAGTTAAGCAGCAGACAGCTGAGTGGAATGCAGAGAAGGCTCAGCAGATCGTTCAGTCAGTTATCGATGCAGGAACACCTTTCAACGTTATCTATGCTGAGAACGATGATATGGCTAAGGGCGCAGTTGCAGCTCTTGACGCAGCAGGAATCACACACGGTGTTGGCAAAGATGTTATCGTAATGGGCTTTGACTGCAATAAGTGGGCTCTTCAGGAACTTCTTAACCAGAACTGGAACTACGACGGACAGTGCAATCCTTTCCAGGCAAGCTACATTGATGACATCATCAAGACTCTTGAGAGTGGCGGATCACTTTCACAGAAGACAATCATCATGGATGAGAAGGGCTTTGATGCTTCAACTATTACACAGGAAGATGTAGACAATTACGGAATCTGATGAAATACATCAAAAACTTTAGGCGCAGGGCTCTGCTCTGCGCCTTTTAAAAAGAGTAAACGAGGAGAAGACTAGTGGGAGATAATGTAGTGCTAAAGATGCGAGGCATCAGTAAATCATTTCCGGGCGTCCGGGCATTACAGACGGTGGATTTCACGCTGAATAAGGGAGAGATCCACGCATTGATGGGAGAAAATGGCGCCGGCAAATCAACACTTATAAAGGTTCTTACCGGAGTATACTCCAAAGATGAAGGAAAAATTGAATTAGATGGAAAAGGAGAGGTTTCAATAAACTCTCCCCAGGATGCTCAAAATCTTGGTATCAGTACTGTGTACCAGGAAATAACCCTCTGCCCGAATCTTACGGTGGCAGAGAATATGTTTATCGGTCGTGGAAAAGGTGCGTTTACAAACTGGAAGCAGATGAATGCAGAGGCTGATAAGCTTTTAAAGAAACTGGATATTCCGGCAACCGCTACTATGCAGCTTTCAAACTGTTCTATTGCTGTTCAGCAGATGGTAGCCATTGCCAGAGCTATAGATATGGATTGTAAGGTTCTTATTCTGGATGAGCCTACATCCTCACTTGATGAGCAGGAAGTAGCCAAATTGTTTGGACTCATGCGTGATCTAAAGTCCATGGGTGTCGGAATTATATTTGTTACTCATTTCCTGGATCAGGTGTATGAAGTTTGTGACAAGATAACTGTTTTAAGAGACGGTAAGCTTGTGGGAGAGTACGAGATAAAGGATCTTCCGAGAGTTCAGCTTGTAGCAAAAATGCTTGGAAAAGAAATGGATGATCTGTCTGATATCAAATCAGAGTCCGAAAAATATGCGGGAAAAGACAGCGAAGATATTGTATTTGAAGCAAAAGATCTCCAGAGTAATGCCGGCATTAAGCCATTTGACTTTTATATTAAAAAAGGCGAAGTCAATGGCTTTACAGGTCTTTTGGGCTCAGGCAGAAGTGAATGCGTAAGGGCTATTTTCGGTGCAGATACCGTGCTTTCCGGCAAGGTTAAGATGCATGGAAAACAGATATCCATAAAGAAGCCACTTGATGCCATGAAAAATGGCATAGCCTATCTTCCTGAGGACAGAAAGCTCGATGGAATCATCGGCGATCTGTCTGTAAGGGAGAATATCATACTGGCTTTGCAGGTTATGACGGGATTCTTTAAACCCTTCAGTAAAGCCAAGGCCAATGAATTTGCTACGGAATACATCAAAAAGCTGAATATCAAAACAGCTTCGGCAGATACGCCTATCAAATCACTTTCCGGTGGAAATCAGCAGAAGGTAATTCTTGCCAGATGGCTTTTGATGCATCCGGAATATCTTATTCTGGATGAGCCCACCAGGGGAATTGATGTGGGTACAAAAGTTGATATTCAGAAACTTGTGCTTGAACTTGCCTCTGAGGGAATGAGCGTGACATTTATTTCATCAGAGACTGATGAGATGCTGCGAACATGTTCAAGGCTTGTGGTAATGCGCGACAGAAAGGTAGTTGGGGAACTATCAGGCGAAAATCTCACTCAGAACAAGATTATGAGCACTATCGCAGGAGGAGAATAAGGTATGTCAGATATAAAGAAGAAAAGGGATCAGAGCTTTTTAAAAAGGCTTACATCCAATCAGCTTTTCATTCCGCTAATGGCTTTGATCCTTCTGGCGGTGATCAATCTTATAAATGATCCCGGATTTTTTAAGATAACGCTGGGAACAAACAATGCAGGAAATCCCGTGCTTTCGGGATATCTTATTACAATTCTGGACTACGGCTCAGAGCTTGGAATTCTGGCAATAGGAATGACCCTTGTTACCGCAGCTTCCGGCGGACAGGATATTTCCGTTGGAGCTACCATTGCCATTGCGGGATCAGCAATGCTGAGAGTTCTCTGCGGAGGAGATTCAAGACCTGAGACCATAAAGACACCTATCATTGTTGCATTTCTTTTTGCCTGTGTTGTTGGTATGCTGTGCGGAGCCTTCAACGGTATGCTGGTTGCCATATTTAAGATACAGCCCATGATCGCCACCCTGATTCTTTTCACAGCGGGACGTTCAATCGCTGCCTGGATCAACAATAACGAACTTCCGATTGTTCCTGATCCAAGATTTTCCTACTTTGGGGGATTTATACCCGGAATACCGATTCCGACAACAGTATTTATTGTTGCAATCTGCATTGCGATAATTGCAATTGTTCTTAAGTTTACCAATCTCGGGCTCTATACTCAGGCTGTTGGAATTAATGAGAATTCCTCCAGATTAAATGGTATCAATCCAACATTTATCAAATTTCTGGCTTTTGTTATTCTCGGACTGTGTGTTGCGGTAGCTGCACTTATCAAAGTCAGCAGACTTTCCACCATCAATTACTCCGTTATAGCCAAGGATATTGAAATGGATGCCATTCTTGCGGTTGCTCTTGGAGGTAACGCTCTTTCCGGCGGTAAATTCAATATGTGGGCATCAATTCTCGGAGCATATGTAATACAGTTTCTGACAACCACATTGTATAAGTTCAATGTTCAGTCAGATGCTCTTGCAGCATACAAAGCTGTTGTAGTTATCCTTTTGGTAGTATTTTCCGCTCCCAAGGTAAGAGAGTACATGGGAAATTTTACAAAGAAATTTACTCTTGGAAAGAAGGTGGCTTAAATGAAGGATAAGAACAAAAGTATCTTTGAAAAAATGAGCGATACAAACCTTCTTCTTTCAATCACTGTTGTTATTTTCCTGGTGATGTATATAGGAGCTATTGTATTTCAGGGTGGAGGTTTCACAAAACCTCAGATGTTTTTTAACATCTTAAATGCCAACGCAGCACTTATTATCACAGCCTGCGGAATGAGCATAGTAATGATCTGTGGTGGAATTGATATTTCCGTTGGTGGTGTAGTTGCGCTGGTTTCCATGTGCTGTGCAGTATATCTCGACTATCATGACGGAAGCATATTTGGCTCTATTTTGATCGCTATAGGAATCGGAATTGCTTTTGGTCTGGTGCAGGGATTCCTGGTAGCTTACCTGGATATTCAGCCATTTATTGTATCTTTGGCCGGAATGTTTTTTGCCAGAGGTATGACAACTATAGTTAATACAGCTCCATTCAACGTAGCAGATGAGGAGTTCAACGCCCTTAAGCTCACACGAATAAATGTGCCTTTCATGGGTTCTGTAAACAAAAAAGGCATCTATGTTCCCGCTTATGTGGAAATAGGCGTTTTGGTTGCATTTATACTGTTGATTTTATTGTTTCTGGTTCTGCGCTGGACCAGGCTTGGAAGACACTTCTATGCCGTTGGCGGAAATATGCAGAGCGCACTTATGATGGGTATTAACGTTAGAAGAACCAAGTTTTTGGCCCATATGATCTGCAGTATACTGGCAGGAATAGGAGGATATGTATATTTCCTGCATGTTGGATCCGGTGCTGCCAGTCATGCCATGGGTATGGAGATGAATGCAATTGCCTCCTCGATTATTGGTGGAACAATGCTTACCGGTGGTGTTGGAAACATTATAGGAACTATGTTTGGAGTATTATCCCTTAGCACTATTCAGAATATAGTTGCATCCGCCGGACTGGATGATGCATGGTGGACAGGAATTACAATTGCTGCTATGTTATGCATCTTCCTATTGATCCAGAGTGTTGTTATGACCCAGAAAAAGAAGGTATTAAAGGCATGAAAAGATTCATTATTGGCACCTTTATGGTGATTGCTGCTCTGATAGCACTTGCTTCAGGCTGCGTTGCCACAACAGGTGTGGATGTTGAGACTAAGGAAAAAGAGGACACAGAGTCAGCCGACCGCTTTATAACGGTCGGCTTCTCTCAATTGGGGGCAGAATCGGACTGGCGAAGCGCCAATACCGATTCCATGCTCAGTGCCTTAAGCTCAGGAAACGGATACTCCATTATTTATAAAAACGGGCAGCAAAAACAGGCTAATCAGATAACTGCAATACGAATGTTTGTCCAGCAGGAAGTTGATTATATTGTTCTTGCGCCTTCAACAGAGGATGGCTGGGAATCTGTTCTTGGGGAAGCAAGAGAAGCAGGTATCCCTGTTATAGTTGTGGACAGGAAGGTCAATACTTCGGACAAAAATCTTTATTCCTGCTGGGTTGGTTCGGATTTTGAGCTGGAAGGGAAAAAAGTTGCAAACTGGCTAAAGGCGTATTCAGAAATTCAGGAAATAAGTCCGGAGGACATTCATATAGTTAATATTCAGGGGACATTAGGCTCTACCGCACAGATTGGCAGGAGCAGAGCGCTAAAGAATGCAGCCAGAGAGAACGGATGGGACCTTATGGCCGAAGTATCCGGTGACTTTACCGAGACCAAAGGGCGTGAAGTCATGGGAGCTTTATTAAAGCGCTTTGACAACATTAATATTGTCTACTGCGAAAACGATAATGAGGCAATTGGCGCAATCGATGCTATAGAAGCTGCAGGACTTCGAACCGGGAAAGACATTAAAAACGGAGAGATAATGGTGGTTTCTTTTGACGGTGTAAACAGCACGGCCCTCCAGTATGCCAGAGAAGGTAAAATATCCTGTATAGCGGAGTGCAATCCCCACCATGGACCCAGGGTGGAAAGTCTCATCAGATCACTGGAAAACGGCAAAATGCCGGATAAATTCAATTACGTAGATGAAAAATTCTACAGTTCAGTCCCCGAAGTCACAGAAATCAGAGTGGACGGCAAAGTCTATAAGATAGAGCAGCCGTGATCCCGTTACTGTTCACTCGCTTGCAGCTCGCTCCAGTAACGAATTCGCGCATTCATTCCAATTCGACTTCGTCGAAGGAATGCGCTCACTCCTGATTCACTTTCTCACGAAATGCGCAGCAGAGTGCGCATTTCTGTCTGAAC
>JAEEGL014853840.1_pt1 | contig 14578 bp, 9 predicted proteins | sample 9134231 | NCBI WGS metagenome assembly JAEEGL01 (sample SAMN16246548, study PRJNA631951) | gut metagenome | biome: gut microbiome; feature: rumen; material: fiber-attached | host: Bos | place: Iran: Karaj | collected 2018-10
CAGCCCGAACACCTTGGTGTAAAACAGCGAAAGATAGCCGCTTTGCGTGGGCGTGGTAACGAAACTCTTACCGCCCGCGGCAAAGCCGTAGGCAAGCGCCTCGCCGTAACTTACGTAATGCTTTTCTCCCTGGGCGCTCATCGTTTACATCCCCCGGGCGCGGTAAAAAGTTTCACATCCATCGGACCGCCCTCCTTGCCTGCATGATTAAAAACAGTATAACAGACCCCGGAAAAATAATCAAGCGCGGCCGACCCGGAAAACAGCGCGGATTTCGCAAAAAAGCCTTGCGGCGCGGCGGCGGGAAGTGATAGAATGATACAGAGGGGGGGGATCCCCCGGTTGAAACGGAGGCTGCGGTTATGAAAAAAACGGATATCCGGCAAAACAAAACGGCGCAGGTCCTGCTGTGCGCGGGGCTCACCGTACTGTTCGGCGTGTTTCTTCGGCTGTTCCACGACGAATACATCCCGTGGGTCAATATGGTGCTGGTGGGGCTGTGGTTCACGCTGGCAATGCTGTGCATCGGCGGCATGGCGGCGCTCTGCCTCATAGCCGATCCGAAAAAGACGTATTCCAAGAAGGGCGTGCTCGGCCGCGCCGCGGCCGTGATGGCAATTTTCGCCGTGTTCATCTTCGGCGTTTCCTATTATTTCAATCTGGTGCTGGAATTCGGCTCGCGCTTTACGCCCTATGCCGATAACGAGTGCGCCATCCGCATTTCATTCGGGCTTTCCGTTGTGATGTACGGCGCGCTGCTTCTGCTGTTTTTTCTTAGGATCAGCGGCAAAAAGGCGGTGCGGGCGCTGGGTGTGCTGGCGCTGGCAGCGTGCGTGGTTTCGGGCGTGTTCCTGTTCCGCAAAATGCTGCCCACGCAGTTCCTCTACCCGGCCTACCGCGCGGTGGTTCCGCAGGGCGGCGTAAAAACCGAAGATAAAACCGTGCGCTACGATTTCGCCTGCGCCACCGAAAAACTGCAGCCCACCGCAAACCTCGGAAAAGACGCGGATTATACGATCCGGCTGGCAAAGAACGAGCGCGAGGGCGTGCAGTTGGCGTTTGTTTCCGCGCGGGACGAAAAGACCGTTCGGATCAGCATCCGAAGTTTCGTGAACGGCGCCGGGGACGAACTGCCCGTGCGCATATATAAAGAGCGGTACGTGGCGGTGCCCGGGTGGGGGACCGCGTTTTCCGACGAATACCCGGACGCCCTGGAACCGCTGCCGGACGACGCCGAGTTTACCCTCTCCAAAAACCGCCTGCAGCCGATTTATATTGAAACCGTGAGCGGCAAAGATACGCCCGCCGGCACCTACACCGCAAACATCACGATCACGGACGATCACGCCAACGTGCTTGCCACGCCCACGCTCACTGCGGAGGTCTGGGATTTCGCGCTGCCGGATACCCCCGCCACCCAGAGCGCCATGGGCATCTTTTCTTCCGAATTCTGGCGCCTGATGGGGCTGGACGGTACGAGTTACGGCCACAACGGCGATAACGGCAGTTATACGCTGGAAGAGGCGCAGGCGGCCGTGTATAAACAGTATTACGATTATCTTTTGGAGCATCATATCACGCCCTACGAACTTCCCTATGACGTTCTGGACGAGCGGGCGGACGCCTACATGAGCGACCCGCGCGTCACCTCGTTCCTGGTGCCGTATCCGGGCGACGACGACCTGCTGGCGCAGTATTACGAAAAGGTTTCCTCGAATCCCGAATGGGCGGCAAAAGCCTATTTCTATCCCATCGACGAACCGAACGACGAGGCCGCCTACGCCGCCTACCGGGAGATCACGGACCGCCTTGCTCGGCTGTGCCCAGGCTATAATATGGTTACGCCGTTTTACTCCAACGAGCCGGAAACCGAGGGCGGCCTTACCGCCGTTCAGATTCAGCGGGGCAGAAGTTCCATCCTGTGCCCGGAGAGCGTGGTGCTGGATTCCCCCGGCGCGCGGGAGGCGCTCTACGCCGCCCGGGACGAGGCCGGCGCGCGGATCTGGTGGTACGTGTGCTGCGGGCCAACGGGCGATTACAACAACAATTTCATCCGGCAGCAGGCGATCCGGCACCGCATCCTGTTCTGGCAGGAGAAAATGGAAAACGTGACCGGCTTCCTCTACTGGAACAGCATCTACTGCGATAAGGGCAACCCGTGGGAGACCTCCAAAACGTGGGACAGTTACGAATCCGGCGGCGACGGCGTTCTGATGTACCCCGGCCGCTATATGGGGTACGACGAGCCCGTGGGCACGCTGCGCCTGAAAAACCTTTGCGACGGCATTGAGGACTATACCTATCTCACCCTGGCCGAGGAGAAATTCGGCAGGGAATGGATCGACGAAAAGATCGCGCGCATTACCACTACGCTCACCGATTACACCCTCAGCGACGCCCTCCTGCAGGAGGTGCGCGCCGAAATCGGTGCCGCGCTCGCCGGATAAAGATCCTCTCCGCCCGGATCGGAGATCCGCCCGATACGGGATACCGCTGCGGGGTCGTTCTGGTTTTTGCCGTTGCTCCCGGTTTTCTCTTTCCCGAAACTTCCGCTTTTTGCGGGAGTTTCTTCGTTTTTCTCCGCGGCGTTTGCGTTTCACGCGCAATTCGGTCTTGCTTTTGCTCCTTCCCGATGCTATAATTTTTTCCGTAATACCCTGTTGGTGAAAGAGGTAAACCGATGAATCTCCAAAGATGTTCCCAAGGCCATTTTTACGATAAAGACCAATACGACGCGTGCCCGATCTGCCGGAATACCGCGGCGGCGGACGCGGTATCGCCGCGCGGGGCGGCTCTGGAGAGTTATTCGGGGAAGGAACCGTTCATTTTTATCAGTTACGCACACAAGGACGCCGAAGTTTTGAATATCCTGAAAGCGTTTCAGGATAACCGCGTCCGGTTCTGGTACGACGAGGGCATTAAAACGGGCGCAAAGTGGGTAAAGGAGATCGCGGAGCGGATCAACAGCTGCACCGTCTTTTTTGTGTTTATGTCGGCGGCCGCCGTTTGTTCCGAAAACGTGAAGAACGAGATGCATCTCGCCTCGGTGAAAGAGAAAAAAATCATTATCATCCATCTGGACGATACGCAGCTCGACGACGAACTGGAACTGCAGTACGGCAGGCTGCAGCACGTTTACAGGAGCAAATATCCCGCCTTTGACGATTTTATCGTCAAACTGCTCAATACCGTGGACACACGCACGATTCAAATGCAGGAGGACGCCGACGCCGCAAGGCGGGAAATGACGGCGCGTTACCGCATTCTTTCGGAAAAGAAATCGGGCTTTTCGGTCAACTACTGCGCAAAGGACCTGAAAACGGACGCGCTCGTGTTCATCAAGCACATCTCCTTCAACGATTCGTATCTCGGAAACGTGCGCAACACGCTCGTCAACAACGAAGTGGTGTTTCTCAAACTGCTCCACCAGTGCCCTTTCTGCAACCATCTGGTGGATTATTACGAAGACGACAACAATATGTATATCGTGCGCAATTACATCGAGGGCAAGAGCCTGCAGGAGATTTTGAACCGGCACGGCAGGCTTGCGCTGGATACCGCCATGGATATCGCCGCCGAAGTGGCGGAGGTCCTCTGCTATTTTTACAATATGACGCCGCGGATCATCCACAACGATATCAAACCCGATAATATCATCGTTCCGCGTTACGGCCACATCTACATGGTGGATTTCGGCATCTCCCGCCTTGCGGACGACGCGTCCGCGCCGCCCGTTTACAAAGCGATCACCGCGCCCATGGGCACGGTGGGCTACGCCGCGCCGGAAGTGTATAAAGGCGTGTCGGACGTGCGTACGGATATCTACGCGCTGGGCGTCACCCTGTTTCAGATGCTCACGGGCTTTCAGGATCTGCGGTCCCTTGATCATTTCGACGTGCGGCGGTACGTTCCGGAGATCCCCGCGGTGGTGGCGGAGATCATTCTGAAAGCCACCGCGAAAGATCCCGCGGCCAGATATCAGATGCCGGTGGAAATGATGTACGATCTGCATCACTACCGCGATATCGGCAAGATGTTCCATAAATTCGAGGACCTTTCCGCGCCGGGAACCCCGGCAGGGAAAGGAAGAGATTTTCCGCACGTTCCCGCGTCCGCGGCCGTTACGGAACCGCTGTTTGACGAAACGACTTTCCTTACCGTCGTGCTTTAAAAAAACGGGGTACGGTTCTCCTGCGCATACGGGGAACCGGCCCCTTTTTCTTTTGAAACCGTGATCTGTTTTGTAAAGGAGCGAACCGGCCATGCTGCAAAAATTCATCGCGGGCTTTCTTTCCGTTATTTCCTTTTTTTATTCTCTGTGCGGGATCTCGTTCGATCCCGATCTGAAGCATCCGGCGGAGATCTATCCCTCGGCATACGCTTCCCCGGGCGGGAACGAAAAAACGGACGAACTGAAAACCCTGTATGCCGCTGTAAAAGAACGGATCCCCGCGGTCACGCCCTGCCCGGAGAAAGACCCTTTCCCGGAGGACGGCCGCATCAAGGCGATCCGGTTTGAAGGCGAGGAATGCGGTGGGGTGCCCGCCCGCGTGTTTGCTTATATCGGTTTTCCCGAAGGCGCTTCTGCCGATTCTCCCGTGCCCGGCATGGTCCTCGTGCACGGCGGCGGCTGCCACGCCTGGGCGGAATGGGTGCAGTATTGGGTAAACAACGGCTACGCGGCCGTTTCCATGGACGGGTTCGCGCAGGCGTGGTCCGGCCCGGATCACACCTACGACCATCTGCCCGAACACTGGACGGTGGACCCCGCTTCGCATCTGCCGATGGATAATTTCACCACCGCGGATAAACCCTTCCGGGAGCAATGGTTTTATTACTTCATCGCGGATATCCTTCTCTCCAACAATATCCTGCGTGCGGACGAACGGGTGCGCGCCGATCAGATCGGGATCACCGGTATCTCCTGGGGCGGGTTTGCCGCCAGCACTGCGATCTGTTACGACGACCGTTTCGCGTTTGCCGCGCCGGTGTACGGCAGCGGTTTTCAGGACGTTTCGCAAACGCCCCACGGCCGGGTGTTCCGCGGTGAAGGCGTGAGCGACGTATGGGACGCAAAAAACCTGCTCGGCGAGGTGCGGATGCCCGTGGTCTGGTTCAACAGCGACCACGACGAGTTCTTCTCCGCGGATTCCGCGGCAGCCTCCGCCGCCGCGGCGCCCAACGGCGCGGTGACGTTTATCCCGGGCTTTGTGCACGGTATGCTGATCGAGCAGCCCGAGATCCTGCGCTTCGCCAACGGGCAGACCGGCCTCGGCGCGGGCAACGTGCGTATTAACGCGCTCTCGTTCGGGGGCGGCAGGGCAGCGGTTTCTTTCACCCTTCCCGAAGACGCGAAAAGCGCCGCCGCTTACGTGTATTACCGCAGCGGCCCGCTGGAATATGAAGAGAGCGCGCTGAAAGAAGATTGGAAGGTGAAAAAGGGCGCCGTGCTCGGCGATCGCGCGAATGTCCGCATCCCCGACGACGCGGAATATTTCTATATTCTCATCGAGGGCAAAACCGGAAGCCTTTTCAACCGGAAGCCTATTTACGCCTCCACCGGCATCTTTACCCGGGAAGCGCTGAACGCCGGTTAAAGGCGGGGACGCCCCGCGGTATTGCGGAACGGAATATACCGTGCTATAATACTCCCGAAATATATATCGGAGGATTTTTATGATGAAAAAAACGTGCAGATCCGCGCTTTTATTCCTGCTGCTTTCCTCTTTGCTTTTTTCCGCCTGTGCCTGCGGCGCCGGCAAAACGGAACCGCCGGCCGAAGCGCCCACCGAGGTGGTGGGGGAAGACGGCGTCCGCCTTTCCGACGATGCGTCCGATTTCGTGGTGCTCAGCGTTGCGGTGCCGGACGTGATCCTGGAGATCCGGTATTATTCCACCTATAATTTCGTGGGCGAACGGATCGACGGTTACGAGCAGCCGATTGCCCTTATCACGAAGGAAGCCGCCGCGGCGCTGAAGGCGGCGAGCGACGATTTTATTGAAAAAGGATACCGGCTGAAGATCTACGATGCCTACCGTCCGCAAAAAGCGGTCTCGCATTTCGTGCGCTGGGCGCAGGACGCCGCGGACACCCGCATGAAACGGTATTTTTACCCCGATCTGGAAAAGGACGTTCTCTTCCCGCAGGGGTATATCGCGGAGCATTCCGGCCACAGCAGGGGCAGTACGGTGGATCTTACGCTGTTTGATATGGCGGCGGAAAAAGAACTGGATATGGGCGGCGTGTTCGATTATTTCGGCGAGGAAAGCCACCCGGATTACCGCGGCATCACGGAGGAACAGTACGCCAACCGTATGCTCCTGCGCGAGACCATGCTGGCGCACGGTTTCAAGCCGCTTGCCGAGGAATGGTGGCATTTCACGCTGGCAGACGAACCCTATCCCGATACCTATTTCACTTTCCCGGTAAGTATTGATTCCGTGAAGTGATCCGGATAAACTGTTTTTAAGGAGACGAACGCTTTGACGCTGCAGATCAACGAACCGGGGTCGGACGGTTTTTATAAAGAAGTGGTAAACGTGAGCTGGCAGATGCGCGGCCTGCTGAAAAAACCGACCGGGCGCATCAAAAACCAGGAAGCGCGGTATATCCTTTCCGCTGTGGAATCCGTTCTCATCATCGCCGTGGGAACCGTCTTCGGCGTTTCGCGCGGGTTTTCCGGCGCCTACGTGCTGTTCGTGGTACTGGGCGGCGTGCTGCTGCTTATGAGCACGGCGCTTCTGGCGGCGCACCGGCGGGCTTTTCTGCGGATGAAAAACGGTTTCGCCCCGGGCGAGATCACGCTGGATGAAAACGGCGTGGAACTGAGAAAAGACGGAAAAATGACGATCCGCACCGCGTGGGGCGCCGTTGCCTTCGTGCGGGAGATGCGCTGCGGGCTCTGCTTCGTATCGAACGACCCCGCGGGGCTGCATATCTTCGTGGAAAACCGTTACGCCGAACCGATCCTTTCATATCTCCGGGAAAACCTGCCGGAGGTGCTTCTGGTCACACAGTGACCGTGTTTCCGATATTCCGGCCGCCCCCTGCGGGCGGTTTTCTTTTTTTATTATACCCATATTCGGCGATCCGGGAACCGCCCCGCCGGAGAGGCGGCCCGGGACGGAAAATCACGCTTGAAAAAAAGGCGGAGATATAATAGAATAAAAGAAAGAAACGCGCCCCATTGTTTAGGAAAGAGGTGGAACGGATGGAAAACGGCGTGGAGAGAGAAGCGCTGCTGTACGATCCCGTTTTTGCGAAAAAACCGCCCGAGGGCTGGGAGGACAGCGAAAAAGGCGGCGTTTTCGGCAAAGCCGCAACGAAAAAAGCGATTTTCATCGTGTTTCTCGTGCTCGCCATCGGCTTATCCCTGCTGCTCAGTTTCAGGTCCCTGAGCAAAAAAGAATACGCATACGATACCGTTGAGAGCGGCTACAGGCTCAGCGAATACAGCGATGCCGGCCGCAGCGTGCTCAGCGTGGTTTCGGTGGTGGGCGACAACGGGGTCGCGGACCCGGCGAAGCCGGTGACCGCCGTGCGCAAATACGCGGTGTGCTGCAACGAGACCCTTGATTTTATTTTCATCGGCAAAGACGTTACAGAACTTGAGCCCAACTGTTTTTATTACTGCACGAACCTCAAGGCGGTGCTCACGGACGCGGAGAACCCCGCCTACACCTCGGTGGACGGCGTTCTTTACAGCAAGGACCTCACGCGGATCATTCTCCATCCCATAAAAAACAGCGAATACCGCGCCGCCCTCTCGCTCGGCCTGGTTCCTCCCGCCGATGAGAGCGAATGCGCGGCTTTCCTCCGGGAGATGGACCGCCTTTTCCCCGTGAACGGCGAACTTCCGGAAGAGGCTGCGGCGGCCATGGCGCAAACGGGCGCGGCGTATACCGTGCCCGCCACGGTCACCGAGATCGCCCCCTTCTGCTTCAGTTACTGCGATAAACTCACGAAGGTCGATCTTCCCGCGGGGCTGAAATCCATCGGGCAGATGGGGTTTTTCAAGTGCCGCGCGCTCGAAAGCATCCGCCTGCCTGAAGGGCTCGGGAGCATCGGGGCGGATGGGCTCTCTTACTGTGAAAAACTCGCCTATATCTTCGTTCCGGCGTCGGTGAAAACCATCGGGCACCACGCGTTTTACGGCTGCCTCGGCGTGGACGCGGTGTATCTCGGGGCTCCGGGGCCGGATGAAGTGGAGACCGGCGAGGGCTGGCTCCCGAAGCAGAACGAACGGTCCCTGAAAAACGTTGAGGCCGTTTACGGCGCCGAAAGGAGGGACGGCTGAGATGTCTAAAGCGAAAGACATTTTCGCGGACGTAAAGCGGCACTGGTCCGTTCCGGACGCTTCAAAAGGCCGCTACGTTCCCTATAAAGAATACGGCACGATCTTTATCGGCGTGGGGATGAACTACGGCGTGCAGGCGCCCCTCAAATACCTCTCGTTCGCGGCGTCCTGCTATCTGATCATGTATCACTACAACCTGCCGTATCTCGCGTTCTCGATCGTTTCGCTGATCGGGCTTCCGTTTTCGTATCTCTGGAGCCTGCTCGGGTGGGTGGTGAACGATAACCTCGGTATCCTTGAGAAAAAAACCGAGAAAAAATACATGATCGCCTACGGCTCGATCGCCGCGGCGGGGCTGCTAATGCTGCTCTTTGACGTTTCGGCGTTTCTGCCCGCGGGCTTCGCCGCGAAACTCAACGGCCTCTCGGGCGTGAACGCCATGAGTTTTTTCAAGATCATCGGCGTGCAGCTGTTCGTGAACGCCTTCAGCGGCGGCAGAAACATCATCTGGAAGAAAAAACTCGTGCCGAAATACGGCAGATACAAGTATTCTCTCTTTGCAAACTACGTGCAGAAATGCGTTGTGATCATCCTCATCGGCTGGCTGCCCATCGGCAGCATCCCGGATGCGAACCGGCGGCTGTGGCTCGCGTATCTGCTTTTCAGCCTTTATAACATGTTTGATTTCTCAAACGTGATCGAAAACTGCACCCAGACGATCAGCCCCAACCCGCAGGAGCGGCTCTGGGTGCGCACCTGGCCCGTGAAGATCTCGCATCTGCTTGAAAACATTTTTGAACTGATCATTCCCCTGATCGGGATCGGGTTTTACGATATACGTCTGTATAAATACGTGGTTCCCGCGGTGTTTATCCCGATGGGCGCCCTCACGCTTCTCGCAACGCGCGGGATCAAAGAACGCATTCCCCAGCCGCCCCTTGAAAAGAAGCAGAAAGTGTCGTTCTGGTACGGTATTTCGCAGGTGATGAAAAACAAATACCGCTGGCTCAATATGTTCTCCTCGCTGATCGATTCCCTCGGCAACGGCGCGCTCTCGATGATGAACGTGATGTTCTTCTTCTCCATGCGCCTTTACACGCAGGCGATCCTCTACGGGGCGATGAAACTGCTCTACGATTTCAGAACCACGCCCACGAGTTTCCTCGCGCCGTATTTTATCAGAAAGTTTTCCTACAGGACGCTGCGCGTTTTCAAGCAGTTCTGCGAGATCGCGAGATGCGTGCTCTGCATCGGCGCGATATTCTTCCTCAGCGACAGGCAGATGCTGTGCGGCGCGGTGATCTTCGGCGTTGAATTCGTTACCACCGCCCTCGGGCAGGTGTGCAGCGTGGCGAGTTCCGATATGGGGATCCGGCTTTCGGATTACCAGATGTATATCTCCGGCGAACGGCTGGAATCCTCCGCAGGCGTTTTCTCCTGGTTCATCAGCCCCGTTACAACGGTGGTGAGCCTTCTCATCCCGCTCATCGTGCTCAAAAGCGGCTTCAACACGAACTGGGACGTGCTTTTCATCGATTCCACCCGTTTCGGCATCCTCGCCGTGCCGGTGGCGATCGATCTCATCGGGCATATCCTGATGATCTTCCCCTATCTTTTCTGGGATTATAACAACGAGCAGCACGCCTACGTGATGGAAGTTCTCAAACAGCGTGAAAAACTTGCCGGGCAGGGCTATTTCCCGGCGGAATACGAGGGCGGCCTCACCTTTATGGAGGCCTCCGCCGTAAGAAACGAGATCCCCGTAAACGCGGCCGAAATGCTCCGGCGGCGTGAAGAAACGCAAAATCAGAACGTCCCCGCCGAATGAGCGGCCGCGCGCCCCTTTTCCCGCGCGCCGATAAGCGCGGGCAATATCCCCGAAAAACCGCATTTTTCTGATCCGCACCGCCTCCGGGCGGTGCTTTTCTTTATATATGCGGGCTGTGTATTATAAATTATTATATTTAATCAATATTATTGTATTTATTAATTTACCGTTTTATAATATGAACATCATAAATTTGCTTCGGCCATTTCATAACACGGTTTTCAGAGGGATAATACGTGGATCATAGCAGAAAAAACACGCTGAAATATTACGATATCGCGGCGGTCGCGCTGTGCGCGGCGCTGTTCGGCTGGTTTTTCGTTACCGTGAGATCCGGGATCAATTTCATGGATGAGAGTTTTTATATGTCGGTGGCGCAGCGGTTTGCCAAAGGCGACCTTCCTTTCGTGCACGACTGGCACGTTTCTCAGATTTCCGAACTGTTTCTGGTCCCGTTTTTCTCCGCGTTCCGGGCGCTCACGGGCGGCACCGACGGCATCATCCTTTTTATGCGGCGCGCGTTTCTCGCAGCGGATCTCATCACCTACTGGATCCTTTATCTTCACCTGCGCCGTTATAAGATCTGGGGCGTGCTGGCGGCGCTCGTTTTCTGCGCCTACGTACCTTTTGCCATGTTTTCTGTAAACTACTACACGATGACGCCGCGGCTGCTCATCCTGGCCTGCTGCATGCTTTTTTTCAGAGAAAAAACGCCTTCGCCGGGGATTCTGGTCCTTTGCAGCGTTCTGCTCTCCGTAACGGTGCTCATCCAGCCGCCGCTCGCGGCACTGTATTTCGTGTTCAGTTTGTTCGTGCTGGTTTTTGAGATCGTAAAGAAAAAATCCCCCGGGTTCGGCAGGAATTATTCCTTCCTTTTCAATAAAAAAACGTGGGGGTATGTTTCCGTAACGGTCCTGTGCTGCGTCGCCGTGTTTTTGGCGTTTTTGCAGTGGAGAAGCGGCTTCGGGAAGATCGGGTCCACTTACATCCCGGAATTTCTTACCGATTCGGAATACGATTTTTCTTCCACCGGAAACGTGAGAACGTTTCTGATCTCAAAGATCCCTGAAGCCGCGCGGGTGTTCGGTTGGGGAAATCTGGCCCTGTCGGCCGCGGTTTGCGGCGTTGTGGCCGTTCTTGAAAAATGCGGAAAAAACAAAAAACGGAGGCTTTTCTGGCTTTGCCTTTCCGTTTGCCTGCTGGTTTCCTGCTATATTCATCCGATCGCCGCAAAACTGTTCGGAACCGGCGTGGGATGGGCGGACGGCAATTATTATCTTGTAATGCCTTTTCCGTTTTATGCGTTCGGGCTTGCATGCTATATGCTGTGCGAAAAGAAAGACGCAAAACTGTTTTTAGTGTGGTGCGTGGGGCTGCTCGGATCGGCGCTGATGGATTCGTTTTCCGACGTGTCTTTCGGGATCTGCGGCATTCTCTGCGTGGTTCCGGCGTTCCTCTGCTTCGGCCGGGCGTTAGAAGAGCAGGCGGAACTTGCGGCGGCAAACGGCCCCGGAAGAAACGCGCGGAAAAAAAGGAACCGTGCGAAACCGGAAACGTCCGCGTCAAACCCCAAAGCCGAAAGCGTCCTGCGCGGCGTTTCCAAAGCGGCGATGGCCGTATTTCTCGCGCTCGTGTGCGTCAATATTTATTTTGAGGGGACCTTCCTTTTATACGAAGATCCCAAAACCTTTCAAAAACTTGAAGCCGGCCCGTACAAAGGGATTTATACGGACGCGCGGTCTTACGACGCCTACATGGGCGCTCTGGAAGATCTGGATCTCCTGAAAGCGCAAAACGTCCGCTCTTTCGCGGCGTTCAACCCGTATAATACGCATCTGTTCACGTTTCTGTATATGGATTGCCCGATCTCAAACTGCTCGGTATGGTATTCCCCGCGGTCGATCGACCGGCAACTCCGCTATTTCGCGGTGTTCCCGGAAAAACGGCCGGACGCACTGTATTTTTACGGTTTTTATCCCTTTACGGAATCCGAATCCGAAGCGCAGAAGCAGGCGCTTCTGGAATTTATCGGCCTGCTCTGCGAGGGCGAGGTAACCGAAGGCAGGCAGGGGATCGTCGTAAAGGTTTCCGAATGGAAAGATCCCGTCCGCCCGGAGATCCTGGAATGGGCGGCCGCACACATGAACGATCCGTATCTTGCGGCAAACGGCCCCGATAGAAACGAATAACCGCGGCTTTTCCAAAGCGGCCACGTTCCGGTCCCGGCGTGCGCCGCTTTTTACGTTCCGCGGCAAACTGCGCGGCCGTTTATTGCCGTTCGTTTTACGGTTCCTGTATTCCGGGGCCGTTTTTTTTTGTTGCATCCGCTCCGGAAATTTGATAAAATGGAATCCGGAAAACAATTACGGAAGAAAAGGGGAGAAAAAACGTGAACGTACTGATCTATAACGAATACTGCCACGAGCGGGAGCCCGGCGCGGCGCAGGAGACGTATCCCAACGGGATCCATGCCGCGATCGCGGCGTTCCTCTCTAAAGAACCGGATATGCGCGTGCGCACCGTTACGCTGGAAAACGTTTCCGAAGGGATCACCGCGGAAACGCTCAGGGATACGGACGTGCTTCTCTGGTGGGGCCACATGCGCCACGGCGAGGTGCCGGATCCGGTTGCCGAACTGGTGCAGGAGGCCGTGCTGAACGGCATGGGCGCCGTGTTTCTGCACTCGGCGCACAAATCAAAGCCCTTTATGCGCCTGATGGGCACGAGCTGCTCGCTCATCTGGCGGGAGAGCGGCGATATGGAGCGCGTTTGGGTGAGCGCTCCCTACCACCCCGTGGCGGCGGGGCTGGGGCCGTATTTTGAACTGCCCGCCGACGAAACCTACGGCGAACCCTTCGGCGTGCCCACGCCGGACGAAACGGTTTTTATCGGCTGGTTCACCGGCGGCGAGGTGTTCCGTTCCGGCTGCGCATGGCAGCGGGGCTGGGGAAAGGTGTTTTATTTCCAGCCCGGGCACGAGACCTTCCCGGTGTATTACGACCCGAACGTGCAGCGCGTGATCCTGAACGCGGTGCGCTGGGCGAAGCCCGACCGCCGCACGGAAAACTGCATGGACTGCCCGAACCCGCCCAAGGCGCACACGGGCAGAATATAACGTGAGCCCGTTTCCCGGATGAGGATATAAAGGAGGAGATCGCATGGCCGTGCTTGCGGCGTTTATGGTACCGCACCCGCCGATGATCGTGCCCGCCGTGGGCAAGGGGAGCGAGGCGCAGATCGCCGAAACCGCAAAGGCGTATGAGCGCGCTGCCGGAGAGATCGCGCTTCTGCGGCCGGATACGGTGGTGGTCACAAGCCCGCACACCGTGATGTACGCGGATTATTTCCATATATCCCCGGGGCGCGGCGCGCAGGGGTCCTTCGCGCGGTTCGGCGCGCCGGAGGCGGCGTTTTCGGAAACGTACGATACGGAATTCGTAAAAAAACTCTGCACGCTCGCGGACGCCGCGGGCCTGCCCGCCGGCACACTCGGCGAAAAGGACCCCGCGCTGGACCACGGCACGATGGTGCCGCTCTGGTTCCTGCGCCGGAAATACGCGGGCGGGAAACTCGTGCGCATCGGGCTCTCGGGGCAGCCGCTCACGGCGCATTACCGCCTCGGGCAGCTGATCGCCCGGGCTGCCGCCGAAACGGGAAAACGCACGGTGCTGATCGCAAGCGGCGATCTCTCGCACAAACTGCAGCCCCACGGCCCTTACGGTTTCGCGCCCGAAGGCCCTTTATACGACCGCCGCGTGATGGACGTGTGCGGCAGGGCGGCGTTCGGCGAACTCTTTGATTTTGAGGAATCTTTCTGCGATAAAGCGGCCGAGTGCGGCCACCGGTCCTTCGTGATCATGGCCGGCGCGTTCGACGGCCTCCGGGTGAAGGCCGAGGTCTTTTCGCATCAGGACGTTACCGGCGTGGGCTACGGCGTTTGCTCTTTTTATCCCGAAGGCGCGGACGAAAGCAGGCGCTTTCTGCACGCCTGGCTCGAAACGCGCGAAAAAGCGTGCGCCGAAAAGGCGCAAGCGGGGGATCCCTGGGTGCGGCTCGCAAGGGCGTCCGTGGAGGCGTGGGTCACCGCGCGGCGGCGGATCGCCGTGCCGGCGGACCTGCCGCCCGAAATGCTCTCGCGGCGGGCGGGCGCTTTCGTTTCGATCCACGAAAACGGGCAGCTGCGCGGCTGCATCGGCACGATTGCCCCCACGCGCGGCAGCGTGGCGGAAGAGATTGTGTATAACGCGGTGAGCGCCTGCGCGCGCGACCCGCGCTTCCGGCCCATCGAGGCGGCGGAACTGCCGTATCTCGAGATCAGCGTGGATATCCTCGGCGCGCCCGAAGAGATCGCATCTCCCGCCGAACTGGACGTGAAACGCTACGGCGTGATCGTGACCTGCGGCGGGAAACGCGGCCTGCTGCTCCCGGACCTCGACGGCGTGGATACGCCCGA
>JAEEGL015600293.1_pt1 | contig 14578 bp, 7 predicted proteins | sample 9134231 | NCBI WGS metagenome assembly JAEEGL01 (sample SAMN16246548, study PRJNA631951) | gut metagenome | biome: gut microbiome; feature: rumen; material: fiber-attached | host: Bos | place: Iran: Karaj | collected 2018-10
ACACGCAGATAGCGTTCGGAGATCTTCTCCATATCCTCGGGTTTTATTCCTATTCCCGTATCTTCCACAGAGAACGTGATGTCGCCCCTGTCGGTGCCTTCGATCGGAGTATATGTGATATCTATTGTTATCCTACCCTTTTCGGTATACTTGACCGCATTCGATACGAGGTTGGTCGCAACCTGGGTATAACGCATCGAGTCTCCCTTGATCAGAGTAGGTATGTTCGGATCCACCTTGTATACCAGTTCGAGGTTTTTCTTTCCGGCATTGTACTTTGCATATGAAAGTATATCTATAATAGAAGGAAGAGGTTCGCTCGGAACGAATTCGATCTCGAAATCAGACGTTCCCATGCCCGTATAATCAAGGATATCACTGACAACCGCAAGCAGATTTCTTCCGGCCTGACCGACGTTCGTCGCATATTCGGCAGTCTTCGGTTCTCCTGTCTTGCTCGAGATCATCTCGCTGTATCCGAGGATCGCGTTAATGGGCGTTCTCAGCTCGTGGGACATATTTGTAAGGAATTCTGTCTTCGCATTGTTCGCTTTTTCGATCTCGGCAAAGCTTTCCTTAAGTTCCCTTGTCTTGTCAAGCAGTTCCTGTCTCTGCCGCATAAATGCAGTCGACTGGTATCTGAAGAACAGTCCGGTCACGGCGGTCACGGATGTCAGGCTGATTATCAGCGCAACCGTGAGCGCAGGTTCCTCCACCTTTCCGTAAACAAGTTCGGGAAACATTTCCGAAAGTATTATGGAAGTAATATATACTGCCAGCGTTATCGGATAGAGATAGTAGGGAGCCTTTCCTTTTGCTATGATCCATGGCATAAGAAGGCCGAGCACGAACCACACCGGCATCGTGGAATCAATTCCGCCGCAGGAGAAGAATACCATCGGGAACATTATATCCACAACGATAAAAAGCATTCCGTTTGTGATCGCGGGCGTAAGCCGCTTGAAATACGCTAATATATAATAGGCGATACCCAGCAGACAGCAGGCGATGAGCGTTACAAGCGTTACGGGACTGCATCCCACCATCCACGATGCTATGACAGTCACGATGCCGCACAGGATAGAGAATATAACGGCAACATTTACAATTCTGTCATGCATATCCATATCGGATCCGAAATAATGGTCCTTGATGCTCTTTCCTATATGTATGCCGGTGTTTTCATTTTTGCGGTCCGCCCTGTTTGAATTTCCGTCGGACTTGAATGTAACGGATGCGGTCACTCCGCCGTTCGCATTCGCATATTCCGAACTTCCCGCGGTCCTCTTTACTCCGTCACCGGATGCGGAAGGATCGGCACTTACGCTGCCGTTTTCTTCGGTATCAAGCGGTTCCGTATAGGGCTCGACGGGCGCCTGAACATAATCCGTCCTTTCGATGACTTCCTCTTCCCATTCGATCTTGTCTTCGGGAAGGAAGCGATGCACCATTTCTTCGAGCATTGCGCCCTGAACCGGCTTTGAAAGGTAATCCGCAAAGCCTTCCTTCAGGTACTCCTCCTTTGCTCCCGCAACGGCGTTTGCCGTAAGAACGATGACGGGAGTATTCGCATTTATGCAGTCCTTGACATTCTTAAGTCGTTTAAACGTCTCAACACCGTCCATATCCGGCATGAGATGGTCCATAAAGATAATGTCGTATTTGTTCCGCTTTGCAAGATCGATACAGTCGAGACCGTTGGTCGCCGTTGTGATCTTAACCTTTGTATTCTTTAAGAGACCCTTCATTACCTCGAGGTTCATATCCACGTCATCAACAACGAGGATCTCCGCCTCGGGAGCCCTGAAGCTCTCTTTATATGTTTCGGTACGCTTGCCCACGGAATCGGAAGTCTCGGCGAACACGCCCATAGGTGTGTCGTCCACGATCATCTGGGGGATCTCCACGGAGAATTTCGATCCCATTCCGTATTCGCTTTCAAGCGAGATGCGGCCGTCCATAAGCGCAACCAGCTGCTTTGTGATCGAAAGGCCGAGTCCCGTGCCTTCGATATTTCTGTTTCTCTTCTGATCCACGCGCACAAACGAACCGAAAAGCTTGTTCTTGTCCTCATCGGATATGCCTATGCCCGTGTCGGTAACGGAAACAAAAAGCTTGCCGTTGTTCTCGTCCTCGCGGCTGAAATCCATCTCCACGGTAACAAGACCTTCGGTAGTGTATTTGATAGCGTTGTTAAGAAGGTTGGTGATGATCTGTCTGATACGTGTTTCATCACCGAAAAGGACGGAGGGCATCATCGTGTTGTTGAACACGCGAAGTTCCACCCTCTTGCCCGCCGCTCTCTGGGCAACCACGTTATAGGAGTCGCGCAGAAGCGTCATTGTATTGTACTCAACGGGTATGATGGACATTTCACCCGCTTCGATCTTCGAAAAGTCAAGGACATCGTTGACTATGGAGAGCAGCGTCTTGCTGGCGCTCTTAATATTGTCCGAATAACCCGTGATGGTGTCGTTCGTGCTCTCTCTCAGGATCATCTCGTTCATGCCCAGAACCGCATTTATGGGTGTCCTGATCTCATGGGACATATTTGCAAGGAATTTGCTCTTTTCGCTGCTGGCCTTTTTAAGTTCGGCCGCCTTATCCCGAAGTTCCTTGGCCTGCTCTTCCACGCGCGCACGGGATATGCTTACGGAAGCGCAGAAGTATGTAACAACTCCCACGATGAGAAGCGAAAGCAGGATACTTGTATAAAGGACGTCCGTTTCCTGACGGAATATGCTTTCGGATCCCTTGATGATAACGACATACCAGTTATCCATTACGTTCTGGGAGAAGGCCATAACCTCCTTGCCGTCCACGGAAGAGATGAAATAAGACTCCGTTCCGCCCTGCGCGGCCTCGGATATGACACGGTTTATGATATCGGTCTTTTCCCCGCCGAACCTCTTTCTTCCCTCTTCGGTCTTGATGCTCATGCCGTTGCAGTAATCATCGTCATTGAACAGGATGAAACCGTCCGTATCGACGAGAAGGCTGTAGCTTTCGGAAGCCATGGCCATGTCATCTATGATCTCCTGGATCCTTTCCGCCTTTACGTCGATCGCAAGAACGCTCTTTTTATCCGAGAGCAGGGTGCTGATCGAAACGACCACGCCGCCGGTTTCGGCATCAACATAGGGCTGAGCCAGTGCAGGGCGTCCGTCCGCCACCTTTGCCGCCCAGTACCAGGGTCTTTTTTCGGGTATATATCCGGGCTCCGGAACCCATCCCGCACCGTCGATATACTCTCCGTCAAAGAGACCGTAAACTCCCGTAAAATCGGAATCCTCGGTTTCCCTCTGTTTGGTGGTTATGCTGGTCAGGAATTCGTTTATCTCATCGTGACCGCCGCCCTTTGCAAGACTGTTTTCTATGTATATAGCTGTCGTGCGCACGATATCCGTGCCCGCAACTATACGTTCCTTTATCTTTGCCGCTTCTTCGCCGAGAGTTCGCTCACAGATCTCGATCTCCTTCGCCTGTGCCAGCGTAAAGAATTCGCTGAATACATGATAATCGACCAGCGCTATCAGCGAGATCGTCACAAGCAGCGTCAGAAGAAATGCAAGCCTTCTTTTGGTTTTTGTCTTTAGTTTCATCTATGTCCCCCCCGCAAAAATCAAAAAAGGAGAACGCATATTTACGTTCCCCTTTGAACTCTCTGATGATCAGGTCCCAAGGATCTTATTTACACGATCTATCAGATCCTGCTTCCTGAAAGGCTTTCTGACATAATCTACAGCACCGAGTCTGCCAGCTTCCTTTACATGATCGAAATCAGCTATGGATGTAAGAAAAACAACGGGGATATCGGAAAATTCTGATCTTGCCCTTATTGCTTTTAATGTTTGTATACCGTTTATTTCCGGCATATCTATGTCCAGAAGGACCAGGTCGATCCCCCCTTCGCACATGGCAGAGATTCCTTCGATCCCGGACCTTGCCGTGACCACGTTAAATCCTTCCTGCCCCAAAATGAACTCATCACGGTCGAGGTTCATTTTGTCATCGTCGATGACTAAAATAGTTTTCATTAATTTCCTCCTCAACTGGTAGAAACTTAGCCCATACCACCCTAATACTTTATTGATTATTCAACTATATTAACATAAAAACAACTTATTGCAAGTTAGTTGAGTAAAGAGTTGCAAATAATTACAAGATTTTGTTACTTTACGAGACTTTCCGCATACTCAAGAGCGGCAACAATGTTCTCCTTGAAGTTCTCTTTTCCGACGACCTCAACAAATCCGTCTCTCTCCATAGCCTTGTAGGGCTGCTCGTTAACATGGGAGAATATGATCTTTATGTCCTTGCGTCTGATGCTTTCGGCAAGCTCCCTGAGTGCCTTAAGAGCCGATGCGTCTATTGCGGTAACGGCACGCATTCTGATAACGATGACCTGTGTATCCTTGTCGACACCGATCTTCATGATCCTGTCTGTTGCTGCAAAGAAAAGAGGGCCGGAGAATTCATATACTCTGATGGATCTGGGTATGGATCTCAGTTTCTCGGCTTCACCGGGCGTCACATCGGGATCGTCCGTATATTTCCATGCCTGAACGCCCGCTGTGTCGGACATTCTCTTCATAAAGAGCACCGCTGCCAGCACAACGCCGACTTCGATCGCAACAACGAGATCAAAGAATACGGTGAGCAGGAAGGTTACAACAAGCACGAGGACATCGCTCTTGGGAGCGGTCTTCATAAGTCTTCCGAAAGCCTTCCAGTCTGCCATGCCGGATGCAACAACAAGAAGCACCGCTGCCAGAGTCGTCATCGGGATATATGATGCGATGGGCATAAGCAGGAGCAGCACCGCGGTAAGGGTTATGCAATGTGTAATGCCCGCGATGGGTGTTCTTCCGCCGTTACGAACGTTAGCCGCAGTTCTTGCTATGGCTCCGGTTGCGGGGATACCGCCGAAAAGGCCGGAAAAGATATTTCCGAGGCCCTGGCCTACAAGCTCGGCATTGGATTTATGCGTATCTCCGATCATTCCGTCGGAAACTACCGCGGAAAGGAGCGATTCTATGCCTGCAAGGATAGCTATGGTAAATGCGGGCTGAATGAGTTCTCTTACAAGTTCGAACGAAACCTCGGGCAGCTGAGGTGTGGGGAACTTTGAAGACAGTTCTCCGTAAACGCTTCCTATTGTATTAACGGGAAGCTTTGCAAGTGCCGCGATAACCGTTGTGATCACGATCGCAAGAAGTGAGCCGGGGATTGCTCCGAAAAATCCGGGAAGCTTGGTCACGATCTTGGGCCATACGAGCATAATGACAACAGCGCCGAGGCCGAGAAGCAGAGCCGTTACGTTTGTTGTTCCGGCTGCCTTGACATATGCGATCACTTTATCGAGGAATTCCGAAGGCACAGACTCCATTTTGAAGCCGAAGAAATCCTTGAGCTGTCCCACAAAGAGGGTAACCGCGATACCGCAGGTAAAGCCGCAGGTTATGGTATAAGGTATGTATTTGATAAGTGAACCGAAGTGGAATATACCGAAGATCACAAGTATGATACCGGCCATAATGGTAGCCACCGTGAGGCCCGATGTTCCGTACTTTGCGATGATGCCGTATATGATGACAACAAAAGCCGCCGTGGGGCCGCCGATCTGTACCCTGCTTCCGCCGAAGACCGCAATAAAGAAGCCTGCGATTATGGCCGTATAAAGTCCCTGTTCGGGGCCGACGCCGGATGCTATTGCCAGCGCTATCGAAAGAGGAAGAGCGATTATGCCCACTATGACGCCGGCGATGATATCCTTTACAAGTTGCTTGCCGTTATAGCCTTTGAACACTTCAAACAGCTTCGGTTTTAATTCGTTCATTTTTTCTCCTTACGGGTTATGACCCATCTTAAATACTGTCGTCTGATAATTTTTTCAACGTGCGGTAATATACACCCGGTTTCACGAAAAATCAAGCATTTCTTTTACAAACCTTGACACGGGCATGATTTTGCCGTTTAGTTTCATAGCGCTGAACACGTGGAGTTTTTTGGCCGCGCGCGTCATTGCGACATAAAACATCCGCCTTTCCTGTTCCAGATCTTCAGGCGTCATCGCTTTCTGATAAGGAGTTATGCCTTCGTTTGCGTCGGGAATGAAGACAACATCGTACTCAAGCCCCTTTGAACCGTGCATCGTGGTAATGGTCACCGCCTCCCGCGTCTCGTTTTTCTCTATGTCCTGCCGCCGCTCAAGTTCGTTCTTCATCTTCGCCAGATGATCGAACCACTCGTTGAAATCCTTAAAGCCCTCCGCTTCCTCCTCAAATATGTTCAGGATCTCATACAGTTCCTCCGGCCTTATGCCCTTTGCCTCGGCATATTCTTTAAGGAAGAGGTCGTATCCCACTCCCCTCCTTATATATATGACGGCGGATGCGGGCGTACCGCGTTTTATATACGAAAGATCGTATTCAAGCTTGTCCAGTGCTTCGGTAAGCCACGGCTTTCCCTGTGCCTTTATCCTCAATTCACCGAACGAATACTCCTCCGAAGCAAACATATCTCTGGAAATATACCGCTTCGGGCGGTTGATGATCCCGAGCACGGTCTCCCTCTTTCTGTCTCCCAGAGCCACCTTTATATATGAAAGAACATCCTTCACCGCAAAATGCGAATATATGCATTGGAAGCTTCCTTTAAACGAGAACGGCACATTTGAAGCGCCGAGCACGGCCGCCATACGCCCGGCCTGCCTGTTCGTCCTGTATATGACGGCCATCTGTGACCAGGGCACGCCTTCGGCGGCATACTCTCTCATAAGTTTTGCGATCTCGTCGCACTCCTCTTTGTTGTCCTTGAAGACCCGGACATCCGGAGCAGCACCGCCGCGGTTCACAGCCTCTATGCTCTTTTCAAACCTGTCGACATTCCTTCTGATCAGGTTTTCCGCAGCGCGCACTATGCTCTCTTTACATCTGTAGTTTTTGTTGAGTATTATCTTTTCCGCTCCGGGACAGTCCTTCTCAAAGCCCAGCATTATCTTTGGATCCGAGCCTCGGAAGCCGTATATCGCCTGGTCATCGTCACCGACTATGAATAGATTGTCCGACGGGCTTGCGATAAGGCGTATCAGTTTGTACTGAAGAGGGTTTATGTCCTGAAACTCGTCTATCATTATGTACCTGAACTTTTCCCTCCATATGTCCAGCACATCGGGGCGCGTATCAAAGAGTGCCTCCGTCATAAGCATCATATCCTCAAAATCCACGAGGCGGTTTTTCCTTAAAATATCCGCATAGCCCGCATACATTTTCCAAAAGGTCTCCGCATCGACGGTCGCGGGGGCATATTCTTTCGGCCCGAGCCCGCTTCCTTTGACTTTTCCGATCTCTCCGAGTATTTCGGGTATCAGGTCTGTGCTCTCGATCCTCAGCCCGAGTTCAAAAGCCAGTCTCGAAAGCTCCCTGACGGCATCGCTTTCCCTTATCACACAGGAGCCGTCTAAATTGTACGCAAAGCGAAGTATCTTGAAAAAGATACTGTGAAAGGTTCCGAAGGTCACCTGCTTTTCTTCTTCATTCTCAGCCTCCTTTAAAAGACGCCTTTTCATCTCTTCCGCCGCCGCCCGCGTAAAAGTTACGACAAGAATGTTCCCCGAAGGTATCCCCTCTTCACGTATGAGTTTAATTGTCCGTCTGGTAATAACCGCTGTCTTGCCCGATCCGGGCCCTGCAAGCACCACTGCCGGTCCCGCTTTTACAGAGACCGCTTTTTTCTGCTCATTATTCAGATCCATTTATGATTAAAAAGAATTATGCGCCGTTATTATAAACCAAAAGACGGGCTTTTGCACCCGTCTTTTAAAAAGTTTATATTATTTTTCAAGCATCTCTATGGCTTTTCTTACTCTTCTCAAAGACTCTTCTTTTCCGAGTATCTCCATGATCTCGTATGCGCCGCCCGGCGTCATCTGCTTTCCGGAAACCGCGGTACGGATGGGCCAGAGTCCCTGGCCGTTCTTGATGCCCTTCTCCTCGATGTAGCCCATAAGGGTCTTCTCAACGCCCGCAAACGAATAGTCGTCAAGGGCCTCAAGTCTCGGAAGAAGCTCCTTAAGAACTTCAAGCGAACTCTCCTTTGTGGTCTTCATCTTCTTATGAACATACATCTCTGTATCATAATCGGGCAACTCGTCAAAGAAGTCGATCTTCTCCGCGATATCGCAGAAGGTCTCGATACGTGTCTTTACAAGCATTGCGATCTTTTCGAGATCGTAGTCCTTTGTTACGACCTTCTTTACATAAGGAATGGCAAGTTCGAGGTAACGCTTCTCATCAAGAGCCTTTATGTACTCTCCGTTCATCCAGCGAAGCTTGTTCATATCAAATACGGAAGGGGACTTATTGATATGGTGGTAATCAAACACCTCGATAAGCTCCTTGAGGGAATAGATCTCTCTGTCCGTGCCCGAGCTCCAGCCGAGCAATGCCATAAAGTTAACGATCGCCTCGGGTAAAAATCCCTGCTCCTCGAGATCCTCAAAGGAGGAATGTCCGCTTCTCTTCGAAAGCTTCTGATGCTCCTCGTTGGTGATCAGCGGGCAATGGATATATATGGGCTCCTCCCAGCCGAAGGCATGATAAAGCCTTGTGTACTTGGGAGTGGAGGAAAGATACTCGTTTCCTCTTACAACATGGGTAATGCCCATGAGATGGTCATCCACAACGTTTGCGAAGTTGTATGTGGGGAAACCGTCGGACTTTATGAGGATCATATCATCGAGATCCTCGTTGTTGACGGTGATCGTTCCGTAGTTTGCATCGGTGAACGAGGTCGTTCCCTCTGTCGGGATGTTCTGGCGGATAACGAAAGGCATGCCTGCCTTGAGGTTTGCCTCAACCTCTTCCTTTGAAAGATGGAGGCAGTGCTTGTCGTACTTGCGCACTTCCTTTACTTCCTTATTGTCCTCATCGTCCTCGGCCGCAGCATTTACGGGAGTACGAAGGCTCTCGAGACGCTCCTTTGTGCAGAAGCAGTAATATGCCTCGCCCTTCTCCACAAGCATCTTTGCATACTTCATATAGAGGCCGCTCTTAACTCTCTCGGACTGGACATAGGGGCCGTTACCCTTATCCTTGTCGGGTCCCTCATCATATTCGAGACCTGTCTTTTTCATTACTCTGTATATCAGATCGGTTGCGCCTTCAACAAAGCGTCCCTGGTCGGTATCCTCTATTCTGAACAAAAAGTCGCCGCCCTCGTGCTTAGCCACAAGGAACTCATATAATGCTGTTCTTAAATTTCCGACATGCATCTTGCCGGTAGGGCTGGGTGCATAACGTGTACGTATCTTACTCATATTATTCCTCACTGTTATCAATGGCAAAAAGTGACCGTGTTTTTCACGGTCACCACAGTATAACGCAGTTTTTCTTAAAAAGCAACATTTAAACTTCGGTGTGGCTGATCTCGGCCAGTTCGTCGGCAACGTCCTTAACACGTCTGAAAGCTTCTTCCGTGGAATCGGTGATCGTTTTCTCGCTGTCGGCCTCCTCCATGATCTCATCCGCCTGTTTTTCAAAGGCATTTACCATCCTGTCAAGCTGCAGGGCAAGAGCCTTAACAGACTCGCTGTGCTTTCTGGTCTGTTCGGTCCTTGCACCGATCTCATCTGTTTTCTCGTTGAGAAGCTGCTGGATCTCTTCAAGTGATGCTGCCTTTTCCTTTGCACCGTACAGTTTTTCAATACCCGCTTCAACACTTGTCACGTTCTGTTCGTTGGTCACCTTAACGCCGTTCAGCATGTCTTTGACGCGATAAACCAGCTCCGTGATGGCATCCGATGCATGCTTGGAGTTTTCCGCCAGCTGTCTTACGTTTTCGGCTACCACCGCAAAACCCTTACCCTGTTCTCCGGCACGTGCCGCCTCTATGGAAGCGTTTAGTGCCAGCAGATTGGTCTGTGCGGATATGCTGGAGATCTTGTCTACAAAGCCCACGATCTCTGTGATACCGTTTTCAAGCTCATTTATTGAATTTCCTGTTCTGTTGGATGTTTCTTCTATCTCCTTCATGCTGTCGGCGGCCACATCCATTGCCGCTACCGCATCAGCGGTCCTTGTGGAGATGTCTCCGGAGATCTTCAGGATGTCTCCCGTATGTTCGTAGATGCCGCCGATAAGGGTATCCATCTCGTCAACGCTGTCCTGAATGGACTTAACCTGCACACGGCTCTCTCCGCAGCCTGCTGCCGTTGTTTTTGCGGAAGCGGCAATGAGACCGTTTGCTTCACGGGACTTCTCAATGGTGCCGGCCAGCACGTTTACCATATCAACAAGGGTGCCTGATGCATTTTCGCATTTTGTTACGACTTCGGTCACTTTCTCCTTATCATGCAAGTTCTCGAGCAATTTTCTCGAAGCCTTGGTAATGCTTACAAAAACGGTCGTCATGATGATCTGCTCAAGCAGGTAACCGACAGTCTTGCTGATGAACCATTCCATGTTTGTGGCGGATTCGATCTGTGGGATCTCAATGGATCTCATGTACATTGAGATCGTAAGCAATATAAAGCTTATGACCGATATCCTGAGCGTGAACACCGGATCAAAAAACAGACAGCTGAAGGCCATTGCCAAAGCGTAGGTCATGTATATGCCGATGGTCCACTGTCCGCCGAGGATCATGACCACAAAACCGATCGCGATGATGCTCATGTATTTCATGAATTTGATCGGCATACCGAGTTTCAGAGCCACGGTCGGTCCGAAAGTCGCGATACAGCCGATGGGGGTCAGTATCAAAAGTGTTTTAACCGGGATGTTAAAGACCTTGAGAATCGAAAGCAGGATCAGTATAGGAAAGATCAAGGTCATCCATGTAAGGATCTTGGCAAGTTTCGTACATGTGATCCGGTCGTTTTCCTCAAAAAATGCGGCATATTCGTTCATATATGACCTCCTTATGTTTTTATAAAAGAAAAGAGCAGCAAAACAAGATGATCCTCGTTTTACCGCCCAAGTCAATTATTTGAAAGTATTTTACCCTATTGCGGGGATAATATCAATTAAATTTCAAAGAATTCTCAATTATTGCGACACATTTTTCAAGTTCAGCCCTGTCCGCCTCCGAGAACCGATTGAAAGCAACGCTGTCAATGTCAAGCACTCCGTAGATCTTACCGTCCTTATGGATTGGGATCACGATCTCGGAATTGGACGCCGAATCACAGGCTATATGCCCTTTGAACTCATGGACGTTATCCACGACAACTGTTCTGTCCTCGGCGACCGCCGTTCCGCATACACCCTTTCCGACCGGTATGGACGTGCAGGCGATCTTTCCCTGGAAAGGTCCCAAAAGCAGCTTGTCTCCTTTAAGGATGTAAAAGCCCGCCCAGTTCAACTCGTCCATCGACGCATATATGAGCGCCGAGGCATTTGCGAGATTCGATATCTCATAATCAACGCCCTCCAGAAGGGACTTCATCTGTTCCGCTATTTCAAGCATATTGCTACTCCTCTTTTATCTCGCAGATCTCATACATTCTTGCTTCGAAATCCGCATATAATCTTGTGTTCTCTCCGAATCCCGTGCCTGCGAACGTCTGCGTAAGGTTTATGCCCGCATTGTTAAGCAAACTTCCGGTCACAACGTATTCTTCCGTCTCACCGTCCAGTTTCTTGAACCTCGCAACGATATTGTGAAGAACGCCGTCCTGCTTTATATGTATCGGGGATATCATATTCACAAGATCCCCCATCCTGCGTATGTCGTGCTTTACGACACGGTTGCAGAAGTGATAGAGCTTGTTGTCATCCAGCCCTGCCGCCCTGAACTGGGTGTGGGAATAATTCGGATGTATCTCCGCATTCACGATATAACCCATCGCTTCGGACTTATCCTCCGAAATGATGATGTTTCTTGTGAGAGTTGTATCAAGTCGGGCGGACAAAAAGCCTCCGCTGTATTTTTCGAAGGACTCCTCGTTGACACGGCCGCCGAGTCTGTAAAGATCGCCGAACTGAAGGATCTTTCTCCACTTCTTGTAGATCTCCACCTGCTCCTTTATCTCTTTGATCTCATCTGCAGGCAGATCACAGAGGTTTAATTCGTAACCGAAAACGCCCATCGATGCGACCGCAAATCTCGTTGCAAGCGGCGTGCGCCTCAAGGTCTGGTGGTTCGGACTTGCCGATATATGTGCGGACCATGTGCTCTGGGGATATCCGTATGAATAGCCGTTCTGTATCGAGCATCTTGCAACGGCATCCGTGTCGTCGCTCGCCCATACCTGCGGGAAATAGCTGAGTATACCGAGGTCAAAACGGTTTCCGCCGGATGCACAGCCCTCGAACAGTATGTGAGGAAACCTCTTTGTCAGAACATCCATTACCTCATACAGACCGAGTATGTATGCATGAGGGAGCCTGCCGCGGTCTTCCGCAGTCCCGGCCTGTGAAAAGTAATCCGAGAAGTTTCTGTTCATATCCCATTTGACATAGTCGCAGCCGCTTCTCTCGAACACATCCGTCATTGCATCTATGATGTAATCCCTGACTTCTTTCCGGGAAAGGTCAAGGATCATCTGATCTCTTCCTTCGGCGTGATGTCTGTCGGGGTTCTTAACAGCCCAGTCGGGATGAGCGCGGTACAGGTCGGAATCCTCGTTCACCATCTCGGGTTCCACCCATATGCCGAACATAAGGCCGAGCGCCTTTATTTTTTCCGAAAGGCCGCCTACACCGTTAGGAAGCTTGTCTTTGTTATCGTACCAGTCGCCAAGGGAGCAGTTGTCGTTGTCTCTTTTGCCGAACCAGCCGTCGTCCATAACGAACAGTTCCATGCCCGCATTCGCCGCTTCTTTCGCAAGTTTCAGGAGTTTGCCCTCGGAGATCTTGAAATATGCAGCCTCCCAGGAGTTTAAGAGGATCGGACGTTCCTTGTGTTTCCACTCGCCTCTTACTATATGTTCTCTGACAAATCTGTGGCTGTTTTTCGATATGCCTCTGTAGCCGGCTGCCGAAAACGTGAGCACAGCCTCGGGGCTTAAGAAGGATTCGCCCTTTTTCAGTTTCCAGTTTAAGAAATCGGGGTTTATGCCCGTAAGTATCCTTGCCTTCGCGTGTCCGCCGAATTCGGCCGATTCCCTGTGGTTACCGGAATAAACAAGGTTTGTCGAATAAACTTCACCACCCGTTTCGGTCGCTCCGGGTTCCGCATACATAATAAACGGATTTGCGTGATTGGATGAGTTTCCGCCGCGGGATTCGCTTACGTATTTTCCCCCGGTCAGCATCATATCGCATTTTTCCATTTCTCTTGCCCAATCGCCGTGAAAGGATATAACCTTTAACACATCGGCGTCCATATCAAGCTGAAGGCTTGCAAGAGATCTGATCACAAACGGTTTTGCCCCTGTATTTTCAAGCACCGCGCTTCTTGTGATAACATTCGAATCCTCATATACGCAGTAATACAGGATCAGTCTGACATCCTCGGTCTTTTCCTTTAAGACCACCTTTAAGGCGTTGTTTTCGCCCTTTTCTTCATATGAGTGCGGAAGATGCGCTTCTTCATATAGCTTGCATATGTCGGCTATGTTTATAATTTCCGCGCTCTCATATGCAAACTCGGAAGTCGTTGCCCCGTTGTTCCAGACTATGTCAATCGCCGGAGTACGAAGATCGCCTTTTCCGTGTGTTCCCATCTCAAACTTTTCATCATCGGGGCAGAGCCTGCGGTTTGCGACATCGCTCACAACGCTGCAGGCATTTCCGTGCGACCATTTCTGGATCAGCGCGTTCCTCCCGTTCGCTACGGGATCCGTCTTGCCTCCGTAGTGAAGATGCAAAAGTTCACCGTTGTTTCCAACGGTGAACAGATAAGAAGTTTCGGGTGTGCTCAGATGAAATAAGTTATCGTTAATGATCTCGATCATATTATGCCTCGTTTACTTTGCGGACTTTTCCAGCTCCTTGCAGATACGCTCGAATTCAGCCTCGTCCAGCTTATACTTTCTCTTATAGAGAACATATGAGATGAACATAAGGATCAGCGGGATAAGCGACATACAGATCAGAAGGCCGTTTGTCTCCGCGGTTGTAACGCCCTTTAAGACTTCCGCGATCTTTGCCGCCTTCTCGGTATCGGTGATGGTCTTCGCATTTGCCTGGTTTTCAAGCTCGGATATCTGGTTTGTAAACTTTGTAACGCCGAATACCGTATATATTCCGTATGTAACGAGAAGGAACAGAGCCGATCCCATCTTTGTGATGAAAGGACGGAGCGAGGTGATTATGCCCTCGTCTCTGGTGGCCTTCTGCAGTTCGTTATATTCCACCGTGTTCATAATGGAGATCATCATGATCAGGTAGAAACTGTAGTTACCGAAATTACCGAGCATAAAGCCGATCGTAAGTCCCCAGAACTTTACACTCTCCGGGAAGAAGAGACCCGAGATCAGCATAAGCAGGTATCCGACAGCGGACACGATCATCATTATGCCCATAAAAGGCTTTCTGTTGATCTTTCTGGAGATCATCGGATAAGTGATCATAAGGATTGCGGTCGCCATCATGCCTATGGTCTGGAAAAGCGAATAATTGCTTCCTTCATA
>JAEEGL016230537.1_pt1 | contig 14578 bp, 11 predicted proteins | sample 9134231 | NCBI WGS metagenome assembly JAEEGL01 (sample SAMN16246548, study PRJNA631951) | gut metagenome | biome: gut microbiome; feature: rumen; material: fiber-attached | host: Bos | place: Iran: Karaj | collected 2018-10
ATAATACTATATAGCGATATATGGGGGTTATATGGAAGCAAAAGGTAGTTACAGACTTCGTTTGCTTTATCTGGCAAAAGTCCTCATGGAAAACACAGATGAAGCCCATGCGCTGGAAATCTCACAAATCAATTCTCTCTTGGCAGAATACGGGATAACCGCAAATCGAAAGACACTCTACATGGACTTTGAGGATCTTCGTTCTTTTGGTTTGGATATTATCTCGGAGAAGCTAAAGGACAACAGGGTACTTTATCATATAGGGCAACGGAGATTTGAGTTGCCTGAGTTAAAGCTCCTTGTTGATTCCGTACAATCTGCAAAGTTCCTTTCTGTTCGCAAATCAAATGATCTTATCAAGAAGATCGAATCATTAGGCAGCAAGTATGAAGCAAAGCACTTACAGCGGCAAGTGTTTATTTCCGGTCGCGTCAAATCGGTAAATGAGAAGATTTACTATAACGTCGATCTTCTCCATGAAGCCATCAATGCAAACAAACAAATACGCTTCCTTTACTACCAATGGAATGTAAAGAAGAAGATGGAGCTGCGAAATAACGGAGAAGAATATCAGGTTAGTCCGTGGGGACTGATGTGGGATGATGAAAACTACTACCTCGTTGCTTTCGATGCGATCGAGGAACAAATAAAGCATTTCCGTGTCGATAAGATGCTCAATATCACCATTACAGACGAGCAGCGCATAGGCAACAAGGCATTCAAAGAGTTCGACCTGCCTAAGTACACAAAGAGCTTGTTCGGAATGTTCGGTGGCGAGCCGACATCCGTTACCCTCGAAGGTCGAAATGATTTAGTAGGCGTTGTGATAGACCGGTTCGGCGATGATGTATCAATCAAGCCGGTTGATGACGATCACTTTATGGCAACAGTAAATGTTGCAGTAAGCCGCCAATTTCTTGGCTGGGTATTTGCGATAGGAAAAGGCTTGAGAATAACCGCTCCTGCAAGTATTGTTGAGATGATGAGGCAAGAAGCAAATCAACTTACCGAGATGTACTCGTGAAAGCTGTGAGTGAAGAATAACGAAGTCGTTAATAAATTTTAACTGACTCGTAAAGGGCAAAAGTGAGAAGTCATAACAAAGGCTAACAGTATCATGTTAGCATACCAATATATTTTTAGTGAGGTGTTCGACAGTGACGGACAAAAAAGTAATTGATGCAATGTGGGACGATTCGCCCATCGACGTTTCCACCGAAGTAAACTTTATCTGGTCCATCGCAAACAAACTGCGTGGACCATATCGCAGTGACAAGTATAAGGATGTCATTATTCCGATGACCATCATTCGCCGCTTTGAGTGTGCTTTGGCGCCCACAAAAAAGAAAGTAGTTGAACAATTCAAAGCAAAACCAGATTTCCCTGCCAAAGCGATGTACCGCATTTCCGGCTTCCAGTTCTATAACACCAGTGAGTTTGACCTTGCAGAGTTGGTAAACGATGCCGACCACATCGCCGCCAATTTCAAAAGCTACCTGCAGGGATTCTCCGCCAACGTGCTGGAAATCTTGATGTCAAAGGAGCGTGGCCTGAACTTTGGTGAAGAGATCGACAAGATGGATAAGAATAACCGTCTGCTCTCCGTAGTCAAGGCGTTTTCGGAGCTGGACCTCAATCCTCGCACCATCGACAACGTGAAGATGGGATATATCTTCGAGGAACTGATCCGGAAATTCTCTGAAAATGCCGAAGCTGGTGACCACTACACCGGTCGTGACATCATCAAGCTCATGGTCAACATTCTGCTGGCCGAGGGCTGCGATGACATTTTTGACGATGGGAAGGTTATCACCATATTGGATCAAGCCTGTGGCACGGGCGGTATGCTTTCCACCAGCTATAACTTCATCAAGCGGTACAATCCCTCTGCGGACGTTCGCCTGTTCGGACAGGAGATCAATCCGGAGTCTTATGCCATGTGCCTTGCCGAGATGCTCATCAAGGGTCAGAACGCCGAGAACATCTGTTATCAGGACACCATGAAAGCTGACCGGTTTAAGACCACAAAGATGAGGTTCGTAATTGAAAATCCTCCGTTTGGCACTGCATGGGGTGGCAAGGATGCTGCTGAGGGTGTTGAGGACGCTGTAAATGACGAGTTCAAAAAAGGTTTTGATGGTCGTTGGGGTGCGGGGCTTCCCGGAACCAGCGATATGCAAATGCTCTTCCTGCAATCTGCCGTTGATAAAATGGACGATAATTTTGGACGTGCTGCCATTATTGAAAACAGTAGTCCATTGTTTACTGGAGGTACAGCATCTGGTGAAAGCCAGATCCGGCGCTGGTTTTTAGAACAGGATTTGATTGAGGCCATTATTCAGCTTCCTAATGACCTATTTTACAACACCGGCATTTCCACTTTTATTTGGGTTCTCTCTAAAAACAAGCGGCCAGAAAGAAAAGGAAAAGTACAGCTCATTGATGCATCTACTTTTTTCCACAAACTTCGCAGAGGCCTTGGCGACAAGAAGAATGAAATTAGCCCAGAAGATCGTGCAGCAGTGACGAGAATCTATTCTGATTTTGAGGAAGGCGAATTTTGCAAAATCTTCAGTAATGAAGAATTTATGTATAGAGAATATGTAGTAATGCAGCCTCTTCAGAGGAGCTATTCAATTACCGAGGACAGCATAGAGCAGATGATTCAAAGCGGTGCTCTTAGTTCTATTTACGATAGTGCAAAGGTCGAGGAGTTAGAAAGCGCAGAGGAACTCACAGGCAAAGATAAGAATAAACTTGAAAACTATATTGAAAACAAGCCTGTATTCGATGCGATTATTACTGCGCTGAAAGTAGCGGTGTCGGATACGATCTATTATTCACCGTCGGAGTTTATGCCTGTGCTCGTAAAAGTGCTCGCCTCCGTTATTAAAGACAGAAAGACAATCGAGAAGATTGCCGAAGGGCTTTCTGTCATGGATAAAAAGGCAGAAATCCAAAGAGACAAAAAAGGAAATACCATCTTTGATAAGGATACGAAGGCGACGGAAATTGTAAAGTATGAGGAGGATATAGACACATATATGCGCAGAGAAGTTCTTCCTCACATTCCTGATGCTGTTGCTTTCTTTGAAGAAAACCTTGGGGCAAAGAAACCGGTAATAAAAACCGGTGCTGAAATCACTTTCACAAAATACTTCTACAAGTATCAAACGCCAGAAGCAAGCACAGAGCTTCAATCTCGTTTTATGTCTTTGGAAGCGGAAACAACGGCAATGGTAGCTAATCTGTTTGGTAAAGAGGTGTGAACATGCGGGAAATGCTTGAGAGCGGTTATGAGTGGCTTGGTGTAATTCCTGCCTCGTGGACGCTAAAAAAAGGTAAATACCTCTTTTGCCAGCGCAATACAAAGGGAAACACAAAGAATCTCCAGTTACTTTCGCCCACGCAGCATTTTGGAGTTATTCCTCAAGAAACGCTTGAAGAGTTGACTACTGCAAATGTGGTTAAGGTTAAGGAGGATACTGACCTTGCGACTTTTAAGACTATTCACGAAGGCGATTTTTGTATAAGTCTTAGAAGTTTTCAGGGAGGCTTTGAATACTCTCCATACGAAGGAGTCGTTTCTCCGGCTTATCAGGTATTTTTTGCCACGGAGCCCTTGTGCAATGGGTATTACAAATACCTTTTTAAGGACCGGAATTTCATCGACAAGATGAACTCGTACACGATGAGCCTTCGTGATGGAAAAAACATTGCTTTTGATGACTTCGGAAACACGTATATTCCCGTGCCGCCTATAGAGGAACAAGAAAGAATAGCAGATTATCTGGACACCCAGAGTTCAAGAATCTCGAAAGCATCAGAAGGAATACAACAGGAAATTGAGATATTGGAGCAATTCAAACGGTCCTTAATCATTGAAACGGTCATAAGAGGCTTGTCCTGCACCGGGCCGCAAAAAGAGAGTGAAATATCGTGGGTCGGTTTAATACCGGCACATTGGAATGTGCACCCCGTGTATTATTATTTTGGAGAAAGAAAGCACAAAAACATCGATGGGCTGGAAACGAACCTCCTCTCGCTTAGCTATGGAAATGTTGTCAATAAAGATATAAATACAACTGATGGCTTACTCCCTGCGAGCTTTAATACCTACAACATTGTTGAAAAAGACGACATTGTTATTCGACCTACAGATTTGCAAAACGATAAGAAAAGTCTTCGCACAGGTCTTGTTAGGGAAAGAGGTATCATTACTTCAGCATACATTGCTCTTCGACCGATAAAGAAAACCTCTTCGAGATACTTTAGATACCTTCTTCATGCATATGACCTAATGAAGGTTTTTTACAACATGGGTAATGGCGTAAGACAGGGCTTGAATTTCCCGGAATTCTCCAAGCTAATGATTATTGAGCCACCAGTATCCGAACAAGAAGAAATAGCAGATTATTTAGATTCCAGAGTTGACGAAATTGACAGTATCATCGATAAGAAGCGTCAGCAAATTGAAGTGTTAGCCGACATGAGAAGATCGCTCGTTTTTGAATGCGTGACCGGCAAGAAGGAGATACCAGTATGAGCGTAACTTTTGAAAATGTTATCAATAATTTTATTGCAGGGGTGCTCGACACCGAGGATGGAGCTGTTTCAACGACAAAAACACTTAAAATTCAAGGCGATCAGCTAATTCATTACTGGACACCTATTGCTGAAAGACGTGATGGCAAAATCATCGTTAACATTTCACGATATTCCTTAGCCACAGGTAAACTGCAGAAGCAGTTGAAAGAGCTGGTCCCGCAGGAACAGTATGTAACTGTCAAGGGCGTCCGGGAAGGCTACAAAGGGTCTTTGACTGCTTATCTCCCGAAGGAAAACGAGGTGTAAATATGAATGCCATTCTATCCGAAAAGGATTACCAACATTTCATAATGGAAAGGCTCTCGCAGGACAACGGGTTTATTGTCCGTAAAGCGACGAGCTATGACCGCTTCTTTGCCGTTGACCGGGAGATGCTGTTCCGGTTTTTGAATGACACCCAGCCAGACGAGATGGCGTCCCTTCGCAAAATCTATAAGGGCGATCTGGAGGACACCATCGTCAGCTTCATCAATGCCGAAACTACAAAGGCTCGTGGTAGCTTGCTGGACGTCCTGAAGCACGGCATTGAGATCTCCAACATGAAACTGGAGCTCATGTACACGAAACCGGCGACCACCTTCAACCGGGAGCTGTTAGCAAAGTACGAAAAGAACCTATTCTCCGTGATGGAGGAAGTCTGGGCCAGTGATGAGGAACGGATCGATCTCGTTATCTTCCTGAACGGTCTCGCCATCATGTCCTTTGAGTTGAAGTGCAACGCTGCCGGTCAGTCTTATCAGGACGCCATCTATCAATATCGTGTGGACCGCAATCCGAAGACCAGACTGTTCTGGTTTAAGGCCGGATGTCTCGTAAACTTTGCGATGGATCTGGAACAGGTTTACATGACCACGAAACTGAACGGTCAGTCAACCTTCTTTCTGCCGTTCAACATGGGCAATGGTGAAGGCGTCTATGCCGGTGCCGGAAATCCGACCTACGATGACAAGTACAGTGTTTCCTATATGTGGGAGGATATTCTGAAAAAGGATACCGTCCTTGACCTCATCAGCAAGTTCATCTTTATAGAAACAAAAGAAAGCAAAGACGAGCTGTCCGGCAAGACGAAGAAGTCTGAAAACATTATCTTCCCTCGCTACCATCAGCTTGATGTCATTCGCAGATTGCTGGCCGACGTCCGTGAGAACGGCACCACGCAGAACTACTTGATCCAGCATAGCGCAGGGTCCGGCAAGACAAATTCCATCGCATGGCTGGCTCACCGCCTTACCTCGCTGCACGATGCTGACAACAAGATCATCTTTGATAACGTCATCATTGTTACCGACCGTGTTGTCGTAGACCGTCAGCTGCAGAAGGCTATCATGGGCATGGAGCACAAGGCCGGTCTAATTCGTGTTATGGATGACAAGTGCAATTCTGCTGACCTTGCAATTGCGCTGAATGGCAACACAAAGATCATCGCTACCACCATACAGAAGTTCCCGTACATCGTTGACAGCGTAGCTGGGCTCAAAGGTAAGCGATTCGCTGTTATCATTGACGAAGCACATTCTTCCACAGCCGGTAAAGATATGGCGGCAGTTACCATGTCGCTCGGTTCCGGCGAGATTGAAGTTGGCGATCTTGATGTCGAAGATATGATCACTGACCAGATTCGCCGCAACGGGAAACAGGCCAATGTTTCCATGTTTGCGTTCACCGCTACGCCGAAGCCGACGACCATTCAGCTCTTCGGTCGCCTGAACACCAGAGGTCAGCGTGAAGCGTTCCATGTCTATTCAATGAAGCAAGCCATCGAGGAGGGCTTTATCCTCGACGTACTTCAGAACTATACAACTTACGATACCTTCTACCAGATCAATAAGGAAATCGAAGAAGACCCTCAGATGAAAACCGCTTCTGCAAAGAGGCAGATTGCACGTTTCGTAGAGCTTCATGAAACGAACATCGCCCAGAGGGTTGAAGTTATCGTTGAGCATTTCCGCACAACGGTGATGCCAGAACTCGGCGGTATGGCGAAGGCAATGGTCATCACGGCCTCTCGTCAGGGAGCCGTGAAATACCGTCAGGCCTTTGAGGACTATACCAAAAAGAAAGGCTATACAGATATCAAAGCTCTGGTGGCTTTTTCTGGCAAGGTAAAGCTCCCGGACGATGAAACGGAATATACAGAAGCATCTATGAATGGGTTCCCGGAGGACCGTTTGACAAAGGAGTTTGACAAGGACGATTATCAGGTTTTGCTCGTGGCCAACAAGTACCAGACCGGTTTTGACCAGCCGAAGCTCTGTGCCATGTATGTTCTCAAAAAGCTCAAAGGCGTATCAGCTGTCCAGACGCTTTCTCGTTTGAACCGCATTTGTCCTCCGTTTGAGAAGAAGACCTTTGTGCTCGACTTCGTGAACAGCTACGAAGACATCAAGGATGCCTTCGCTCCGTATTATACGACCACGTTGCTATCCAATTCCGTGACGCCGACGGCCATTTATGACCTTGAAGCGACAATTGACGCATACACCGTTCTTGACCCGGACGATATTGAAAAGGCCAATGAACTGCTCTACAAGGAGAATATTTCCTCCAAGGACAAGCAGAAGCTGACCTTCTACTTCAAACGGGCAAAGAACATGATTGAGCAATACGAGCTCATTAAGCAGCACGAGATCGTGGCAATGATGCGTCACTTCGTCCGGTTCTATGAGTTCTTGCTGCAAGTGTCATGCTTCGAGGATACGGACCTGCATAAGAAATACAACTTCATCACTTATCTGCTGGCGTACATCAACATCAAGCATCCGGGCGGTGGATATAACCTCGACGGCAAGATCAAAGCCACCAACTTCGTTCAGAAGAAGGCCGAGGAACATACCACTCCAAATCTGGTGGCAAAGCCAGTAGTGAAGCTGCCAACCGCAGAGAGTTTTGGCCTCACCGAAGCTAAGGAAGAACGACTTTCCCAGATCATTGCGGAGATTAACAGCCGGACCGGAAAAGCCTATGACAACGATGTGGCGGTGAAGGCAATGCTGCAGATCAGGGACATTCTCTTGAAGTCGGATAAGCTGAAGACCAGCGCAAAGAACAACACAGTAAAAGATTTTGAGTTCTCTTATTTCGATGATATCGATGATGCGCTGATTGAAGGGCTGGAACAGAATCAGGACTTCTTCTCGCTGCTTCTCAGCAACGACGAAATAAAGAAGCAGGTGCTCGGCATCTTCACAGAAGAAATTTATAAGAGCTTGAGAGAAGCATAAGACTGGAGGTGAGATTATGGAGCTGTTTTTACGGACCAGAGCTGGCGTCAATGCAACTGGTGACTACGATCCTATATCAAAGACATTAACAGTCAAAAAGGGATCAATCGTTTCACCGGATGTCCATACGACAGGTAAATTCCGCAGTGCCAATTCCGTTAGAAAGTATAGAGAATTGTACTGTGATGGAATCGTCACTAAAGAAGATGTGGTTTTTAAAAGCGCATCCACAGCTGCAAATTTCGTCACCGGTCGAAGCACAAATGGGTTAATTACTTGGAAGAACAAGGACGGGAAAATACTAAAATCCCTGATTGCTGATTAATAGGAGGTGGCAAAAATGTTTGACCAATATCGCTTAAAGGATGTACTGGTTCAGTACAAACAGAACTTTGTCACCTCTCAGTGGGGCAACGAAAAATACAAATGGGAAGCCGTGAAGTGGTTTCAGGACAATTGGGATGTGAATGCGGCTGATTTTGCAGAAATGCTGAATCGCTCTCTGGATAAGACATTCAACCTACTTGCCTCTAATAACAACTTCCCGAAGGGCATGATTGTCGGTTTCGCAAAGTCTGCTCCCGAAGAGGTCCGTGCAATGTTCATCGCTCTGTTCGATGAGAGCAAGGATGTATTTGAGAGAATGGACGCTTTCAAAATGCAGTCGTCTATCCTCTTGGAAAAGTACGGGAACGGGGCAGCACAGCATTACCAGTACGAAAACGCCATCAGCACATACTTGTGGCTCCGATACCCGGACAAGTATTACATTTACAAATTCGGTGAAGTAAAGACAGTCGCCAGCGAGCTTGAATCGGACTACCGGTTTAAGAAAGGTGCCTATGCCGACAACATCCGAAACTTCTTGAAGCTCTACGATGAAATCAGCGTGGCTCTCAAAGAGGATACCGAGTTGGTGAACCTCTTCCAATCGCAGCTGACGGATACCTGCTATCCCGATCCGGAACTGAAGACGCTGACCATCGACGTCGGCTTCTATATCAGCCGGTATTACTCCCAGAAGGACGCCGCTCCTGATACCACCAGCTGGTATGGTGCAGACTTTGATCCCGGCCTCTCAGTCGAGGATTGGAGCAAACTGCTGAGGGATGAAACCGTCTTCACGACCGGTGCGCTGGAAATAATGAAGCGTATGAAGGATTATGGCGGCATGGCTTCCTGCACACAACTTGCAGTGAAGTACGGTGAGACAAAGAACTTCTACAATTCGGGCTCGGTCGCACTTGCGAGACGAGTTTGTGAATCTACCGGCATCACTCCGAACACCAGAGATGATGGTTCTACGCAGTGGTGGACCATCCTTTACACTGGCCGTGATGCAGGAAAAGACGAGGATGGCAGCTTTGTTTGGAAGCTGAGAGATGAGCTTTCAGCTGCCCTCGACAAGGCTGACCTCAGTGGCATCGAATTGTATGTCGCAGCGGCTCCCGGCGAGCAGGATCGTGGTTATTGGTGGTTGAATGCCAATCCGAAGATCTGGAGCTTTGCTGACATCGCAGTTGGCGAGGTTCAGTCCTACACGCTTTACAATGAGAATGGCAATAAGCGTCGCATCTTTCAGAACTTCCTTGATGCGAAGGCTGGTGACATGATCATCGGGTATGAATCCAATCCTGTAAAACAGATCGTTGCCATCGGTCGTGTCAGCGCAGAACAGGACGGTGAGAAGCTGTTCTTTGAAAAGGTCGAAGGCCTGACTTCACCGATTGATTATGCGACATTGAGAGGATGCCCGGAACTGGAGCGTATGGAGTATTTCCAGAATCCGCAAGGTAGTCTGTTCAAGCTCACCAGAGGCGAATTTGACTTCATCCTTGATATGATTCGTGAGGAAAATCCGGTAGCGCAGGAAGCCTCCATTGACGCTTACACAAAGAGCGATTTCCTCGATGAAGTGTATATGACCGAAAAACGCTACGAGAACTTTGTGGGTGTTCTCCGAAATAAGAAGAACATCATTCTGCAGGGTGCTCCCGGTGTTGGTAAGACCTTTGCCGCAAGACGTCTGGCGTGGTCCATGATGGGCGAAAAAGACGATAGTCGCATCGAGTTCGTTCAGTTCCACCAGAACTATTCCTATGAAGACTTCATGATGGGCTATAAGCCGGTCGAGGACGGCTTTGAGCTGAAGTACGGTATTTTCTATCGTTTCTGCCAGAAGGCTGCCAACCAGCCGGACAAGGAGTTCTTCTTTATCATCGACGAAATCAACCGTGGCAACATGAGTAAAATCTTCGGTGAGTTGCTGATGTTGATCGAAAAGGACTACAGAGGAACAAAAGCAACTCTCGCTTATAACGGGCTCTCATTCTTCGTCCCGAAGAACCTCTACATTATCGGCATGATGAACACGGCAGATCGCAGCCTCGCCATGATCGACTATGCGCTTCGTCGTCGTTTCAGCTTCTTTGAAGTGGAACCGGGCTTTGATTCCGAGGGATTCATTCATTACCAGAATGGTCTGAACAACGAGACGCTGAATGAACTCATTAACAAAGTGAAGGACCTGAACCGTGAGATTTCTCTTGATAAGTCGCTGGGTAAGGGCTTCTGCATCGGTCACAGCTACTTCTGCGGCAGGGATGTTTGCACCGAGGAGTGGCTGCATTCCATCGTTGACTATGACATTCTTCCGATGCTCAGTGAATACTGGTTCGATGACGCCAATAAACTCCAGCGTTGGGAGAACATTCTGCAAGGTGTATTTCAATGATTAATGATAAGAGCATCTTCATAAAAAACATATACTATATGCTTTCGTATGCCTTCACGACGCTGAATCAAGGCGGTTATGAGGATGTTGCTACCGAAGAGTTCGAGAACATGCATAACCTCTTCGCTGCAATTCTTGCGAAGGGCATCAGCAGACAGTTAAAGCAGGGTTTGTATCGAGAGTACCTGAACCGGAAAGAGGACGTTGCTGGTGTTCGTGGCAAAATCGATATGCCGAGAACTATCCAGAACCGTCTCGCCAGAAAGCGGGTGTTGACCTGCGAGTATGACGAGCTTTCTGAAAACAACCTTCTGAATCAGATACTCAAAACAACAGTAATGCTTTTGCTTCGGCACACGAGGGTGGATCAGGAATACAAGAGCGATCTGAAAAAAGAAATGCTGTTCTTCTCAAATGTTGATACCATCGATCCAACTACAATCCGCTGGTCTGTGGTTCGGTTCCAGAGAAACAACAATACCTACCGTATGCTCATCAGCCTGTGCCAGCTCATTCTGGAAGGAATGCTTCTGACAACAGACTCCGGAGAATACAAGCTGGCTTCCTTCGTCGATGAGCAGCGCATGAACCGTCTGTACGAGAAATTCATCCTCGAATACTATGACAAGGAATGTCCGCAAGTAAAAGCAACGGCCTCACAGATCCCGTGGGCTTTGGACGATGGTATTGGGACAATGCTGCCGGTAATGCAGAGCGATATCATGCTCACAAAAGGCAGCGAGGTGCTTATCATTGATGCCAAGTACTACACACATACCACACAGACTCAGTACGACGTACACACGCTCCACTCTGGCAATCTATATCAGATCTTCACTTACGTCAAAAACAAGGATACTGAGTTCGGAGACAAGCCGCACACCGTTTCCGGCATGCTCCTTTATGCAACAACGGATGAGGCGATTCAGCCAAATAACAGCTACCAGATGAGTGGCAACAAGATCAGCGTAAAGACTCTTGATCTAAGCCGTGACTTCTCAGAAATCGCGGCACAGCTTAATAGTATTGTGTATGAACATTTTGGTGATATAAATGATTAACACAAACGATATACTCAGAAAACAGCTTGCGCAAAGTCTCGGCCTTGATCGATATAGTGAGATCATGGACGGCGATCCATCGTCTCCTGAGTTTCAAAGGAGGTTTAATGGGTATTACCGCATTCGACGAAATGCTGAATGGCGGTCGATTTATTATGCTTTGTTCACGAAAGCAAGAGCGGAGAATTATACTTTTGAGAAAATCATCCTGTCGCTTTATGATGCGACAGGAAACGTGGAAGCATCTTTTAGCTCAAAAATGCTTGCAACGATTGATTCCTCGAAGCCGATTTGGGATCAGTACGTTCTTCAGAATCTTGGCTTGGAATTGACCAGAAAAACACAGGAAGAAAAGATACAGAATGCTATCATGCTGTATGATGAGATCCTACGTTGGTATAATGAGTACCTCAAAACGGAAGAAGCGCAACAGAACATACAAGAATTTAACCGTTGGCTTCCACAATACTCATGGGTTAGCGATGTGAAAAAGATTGATTGTTTACTCTGGAGCAAACGAGGATAAGACTATGATTCTGATGTTTTCTGATCTATTGACAAAAGCGGGAATTGATCCAACAAAAACAAAATTGTTGCGCCACTCTTTTTCCTCTTGGCATTTTAGGGAGTGCTACAACCGAGGGCTTGTTCAAGAATATACTTCGGAACAAGGAAAAGGGTTTAGCAAGGGATATGATTATTGGGCAGTATTCACAAGCGATAAAGGAAGTCTTTCTCGGTTTTATGCTCTTTATAAGGTAAATGGTTCTGTTCCTAATACCCCTGACCTAAAACCGGAAGGTTGGCCAATATCTGGCAGTTTTAATGGCGCAGGTGCGTATTATAATCTGGAGAAGCTCGATGTTTTAAGTGAGTATGAGGACAGATTGATTATTGATTGGGGAAAAGCAACAAGGATGTGGCATCAGAAGGGAACGACAGAAAAGCCAATAGTTGCCATCCAATCTGAGAATAAGCGTTCATTCCCCGGCTATCAAAACATCGTCCTGACTTTTAGCCAATTAGAAGAAGTTGTAACAAATAACCTTGAATACGAATTGTGGCAGACAGCGTTATCTTCGGTATATGGCGTCTATCTAATTGTGGATACGAAAACAGGGAAGCAGTATGTGGGATCGGCTTATGGCAAAGATGGTTTGCTGGGTAGATGGCGTTGCTATGTTGACACATATCACGGCGGAAACAAGCTAATGGCGGATTTGATTTCTGCCAAGCCGGAACAGTATAAGTTTTTTCAATTTTCCATCTTACAACTACTTGAGAAAACCGTGACAGCGGACGAGGTTATTCAAACCGAATCACTTTGGAAGAAAAAACTACAAACCATAACTTTCGGTATGAACGATAATTGACAAAGAAAAAAGACGGGCAGCAAGCGATTCGCTTACTGCCCGTTTGTCATCTTAATACGCAGGTCACCACGAACTTCTGCGGTGCGTGACCGGTGTAGTAAAAGGGATAACAGGTCATGAGAATCATGTGTTTCCCTTCGATTGTCGGAATCCGCATCGCTGTATCCGTGTTGAGAATCTCCGTCTTTTCTACAACATAGGTATAGATCTTACCACTTGATGTAACGACTTCGATCTCGTCCCCGACTTCGATCTCTTTCAGGATCAGCAAATGATTCCTGTTCCTATGCCCGTAAACGACACAGACGCCTTCCTGCCCCGGTTTTGCCGAGGTTGAAAGCCATCCCGGATGCTTTTCAAGCGTATCTTCATCCACGTTGTTCGCAACATTGATTACCTTGCCGAGAATCGAAAGTGTGAACGCCATACCCGAAGGCACGGACGGAACTGCCGTTACCGCAGGCGCAGCGGTTGGAAGATTCACATAAGCGTGTTCCGGTGTCGGCGTTGCCGTATAGACGGGTTCGTCAATGATAGTGTATGCCGTTGCAGAAGGACTTTCATCCGGCGCGGGAATCCTGATCTCGATAACCGGAAGCTGTGTCGGGTTAGGTGAGGGAGAAGGCGCCGCTTCGATCTCTATGTATTGGATCGGAACCTCGGTCGGTTCAGCCGTCTGCGGCTGCTCCTGCCCAACATAACGGTATAAAACGATCAGCCCAAAGCCAAGTAAAACTGCGTTTATGGTCAGGACGATCAGTATCAGCTTTTGTGCTTTTGACATGTCTTTTCTCCTTTCTTTGAAATTAGGTTGTCGGTCTGCCGAAGCAAACCCATTTCCATTTGGATGTGTTCATACCCCAATGTTTGCGGATCTGAACGCTGTTGTCACCACCTGTGCTGTCGATCAGGTACTCGTCGTTGATGTAGATTGCAACGTGGTGGATGTGGAGCCAGCGGCGACACTTGCCCGTTCCGCAACGGTTTACATCGCCGCAATAGTCCTTTCCTCTCGACGGATCGAACCGTGCAAAGAAGATCAGGTCGCCCGCCTGAAGCTGAGACGGATCGGTGAACAGACAGCCCATCTCTTGACACTTCTGCGCCATACGAACAGAAGACAAACCGTTCATAGAGGTCAAGCCGCAATCCTTGTACGCGGTTCTCGCAAGACACGAGCAATCCATGCTCGCATAGCTGCGTCCGATGTATCGCTTTGCTGCTTGCACAATCTGATAGCCCAACTCATTCGGGGGCAGATCGGGATTGATGTCCAATCCGAACCCATACTCGCCGCCGTCGCCGATCACATCTCCGGTCAGCTCCGCAAACAGGGGATAATACTCCGGCTGCATGATCTCGGTCAGCATTTCCATTTGGCTTTCGTTGAAGTTGTATCGGGAAGCGGCGTCACGATAGTCCATGCTTGATATGGTTATCGTTATCGTCAGCGTGGTCTTGGTTTCCATGACTTGCTCCCCTTCATCATCGAAAATGGGCTCACCGTCATCATCAAGGGCAGGGATTTCTTCTTTCTCAACCTCCGTATCGTAGGAAACGCTGTTCATTTCCATGAAGTAG
>JAEEGL016345022.1_pt1 | contig 14578 bp, 8 predicted proteins | sample 9134231 | NCBI WGS metagenome assembly JAEEGL01 (sample SAMN16246548, study PRJNA631951) | gut metagenome | biome: gut microbiome; feature: rumen; material: fiber-attached | host: Bos | place: Iran: Karaj | collected 2018-10
GGGGCTGACGCCGCACTTGCGGCATCTCTTTTCCATTACAAGGAACTTGAGATTTGTGATCTTAAAGAATACCTGAGCGAAAACGGCATATCGGTAAGGAGAGCTTAAAGTGATCGACAACGACTGGCTGGAACCTCTGGCTGCCGAATTCAAGAAGCCATATTACGCACAGCTTTACAGGTTCGTTAATAACGAATATGCCACGCATACGATATATCCCAAGAAACAGGACGTGTTTGCTGCCTACGACAGAACACCGCTTGCAAATGTCAAAGTCCTGATACTCGGACAGGATCCGTATCATGAACCGGGGCAGGCTCACGGACTGTGTTTTTCCGTTAATCCCGGCATAGAGATCCCACCGAGCCTTGTGAACATATACAAGGAACTTCATGATGATCTGGGTTGCTTCATTCCCAATAACGGCTGCCTCACAAAGTGGGCGGATCAGGGAGTGATGCTTTTGAACACGGTTCTTACCGTACGGGCGCATGCCGCCAATTCCCACCAGAACAAGGGATGGGAACAGTTTACCGATGCGACGATAGCGGCCCTTAACAAACAGGACAGGCCGATCGTTTTCATGCTGTGGGGGAGAAGTGCTCAGCAAAAAGCTTCGATGCTCGATAATCCGAAGCATCTTGTACTTAAGGCCGCACATCCGAGTCCGCTCTCGGCATACCGGGGATTCCTCGGGTGCAGGCATTTTTCGAAAGCAAACGATTTTCTCGCAAGGAACGGGCAAAGCCCCGTAGATTGGCAGATAGAGAATATTTAAAGGGGATATTTTATGACAAAGAAGGAGGCGCTGGCCCTTAAGATATTTGTCGGGGCCGTGCTCGTCGGAGCAATTCTGTTCGGCGCGTTTTATTATGCCAGTTACAAATCGGTCGCTAACGAAGTAGCGGATCTGATAAATAAGGGTAACAATTACATGGAAGCGGAGTGCTATTCCGAGGCGATAGAGTGCTACGAAAGGGCGCTTGAGCACGAAGAGGGGAATGAGCAGATCAAGTCGGCGATAGTCAAAGCTTACATGTCGATGGCCGAAGTGTACGGTCAGGAGGATGAGGCACTCTTATGTTATCAGAACGCCATTTCCGTCAATCCGAACAATAAGACCGCATACTGGTCGATCGCCAATATTTATGAGAGCCGCGGAGATGAAGACACGATGCTTGAAGTCCTTCACAAAGGTTTTGAGGACACAGGCGACGAATCCATGAATGCCAAGGTTTTCGCGATCGAAGAGGAGCGCGCGAGGATACAGGCCGAAGAGGAAGCAAGGATTGCGGAAGAAGAGGCCAAGCGTGCTGAAGAAGAGGCAAGAGCCGCAAAACTTGAGCCGTTAAAGCAACTGTTCATAGACAAAGATTACGATGCGATCAAGGATAAGATCCGCGAAGAAGACTATGTTGCGTTTGCGGACGAAGTCATCGGAGACAATTCGTATTATCTCGGAGACTTTGATGTCGACGGAAAACGCGAAGGCTACGGGATCGCCGTTTATGAAAACGGATACTATTATTACGGAGAATTCCATTCTGATGTCAGAAGCGGACACGGCGTAATGATGCGTGCAAGTTATTCCGAGAGTTCTTCGATCGGATCGTTCATATTCGACGGAGAGTGGTCCGATGATAAGCCGAACGGACAGGGAACCGCCAAGTCAAACTATTTCAAAGACAGGGTGAGCGGGAACGATTTCGTGATGAAAGAGATCTCGGGTAATTACACGAACGGCCTCGAGGACGGTTCCATGACGCTTAACGGTGTTACAAAAAGCGGAGCCAAGCGTACATTCAAATACAAGACGAAGGACGGGGTTGCGGAGAAATCAAGCAACGAAGATTCCGGAGTCAAAGGTCAGTATATAATCGCCCAGACGGACGATAAGAGTGAGAGCTTAACAAGCGACGGTTCAAAACGAGGAGTTGAAGGTTTTGTTGAGGAGTAACCGCTAATACATGTGAGGATGACAAGATGAGAAAAGTACCTTTTATTGACAAACAACTTGCGGAGGCGATCGATGCAAAGATCCCCACACCCTTTTACGTTTATGACGAGGAAGGGATCATAAGGAATATCGAGAACATCAAGTCCGCTTTTTCATGGAACGAAGGATTCAAGGAATACTTTGCCGTTAAGGCAACTCCGAATCCGTTCCTTCTGTCCCTTATGAAAAATCACGGGATAGGCGTTGACTGCTCAAGCCTTACCGAACTGATGCTTTCAAAGGCTGCGGGTTTTTCCGGTGACGACATAATGTTCTCGTCGAATGAGACCCCCGCCGAGGATTACATCCTTGCAAAGGAACTCGGTGCGATCATCAATCTCGACGATATTACGCACATCGATTACTTTGACAATCTGTGCGGACTAAATGAGACAATGAGTATTCGTTACAATCCGGGCGGTGTGTTTACGGTCAGCAACGGTATCATGGATAATCCGCAGGATGCCAAGTACGGTATGACAACCGAACAGATGTATGAAGCCGTCAGGATTCTTATGGACAGGGGCGTAAAGCATTTCGGAATTCATTCGTTCCTTGTCAGCAATACCGTGACAAACGATTATTATCCGATGCTCTCGGAGCAGCTCTTTGCACTTGCGGCGGATATCCATGAGAAGACAGGTGCTCACATTGCATTTGTAAATCTTTCGGGAGGAGTCGGAATACCGTATACTCCCGACCAGGATGCGAATGATATATTCGTTATCGGAGAAGGAGTACGCAAAGTCTATGAGAAGATATTTGTTCCGAAAGGAATGAACGATGTCAGGATATTTACCGAGATGGGAAGATATGTGATGGGACCGTACGGTGCGCTTGTCACCAAGGCTATCCATGAGAAACATATCTACAAGGAATATATCGGCGTTGATGCATGTGCGGTCAATCTGATGCGTCCCGCGATGTACGGAAGTTATCATCATATTACGGTACTCGGCAAGGAAGACGAACCGGCAACGAACACATACGATGTTGTCGGAGGACTTTGTGAGAACAATGACAAGTTTGCGATAGACAGAAAACTTCCGAAGATAGAAAAAGGTGATTACCTGTTCATTCACGATGCCGGGGCACACGGCTTTGCAATGGGATACAATTACAATGGAAAGCTCCGAAGCGCCGAGGTCCTGGTACATCCGGACAGGAGCTTTGAAATGATCAGACGTGCCGAAACACCGTCGGATTATTTTGCAACATTTGATTTTTCGGATTATAATTTGTAATAGTTATAATATATACAAAAAGGAGATGTCAGGATGAAAACGAAAAAAAGACGCGCATTGAAGAAGACGCTTCTTTCAAAGATCATTATTTATGTAGCGATCATCGTTGTCATTATCACACAGGTCACAATAAAGCTTGCGTCCGATAATATCCAGTCGCTCATGAATAATATCCTTGCGAGAGAGTCGAACACGTATGCAAGCCAGATCCACGGATGGTGGAGAAGCATCGAGGACAGAGTCAAACAGACTGCGGATGTTATCAGAAACGCTCCGGAGATGTCACATGACGATACTCTTGCGATGCTCTTAAAGCTCACCGAACTTGATCCGGATTCCCATGATATCTATATGGCATACGGAGATGACGGCACGTTCCTTGACGGTTCGGGCTGGGTTCCCACGGATGATTTTGTATTTACCGAAAGAGGATGGTATAAGGGCGCCATCAGCAATAAAGGTGAAATTTATTCTTCCGATCCTTATCTTGATGCTGCTACCGGTAATATCAGTATTGCCTGCTCCATACTGATAAGAGACAATACGGTACTCAGCAGTGATATCGATTTCGTCAAGGTGGCTGAGATAGTATCAAACTTCGATTCTCTTTCACCTGATGCAAAATACTATATAGTTGATACGAATTCCAAGGATATCATAATCAGTAATGTTAACGATGCGGTAGGCCAGAACCTGTCTTCGGCCACCGATCCCGTGGCTGCGGGTCTTGCTCCGGTATTTGATTCGCTTAATACGAGCGCGACAGCCGGCGGCGAAAAGGTTGTGACTGCCAAGTCATCGGCAGGTTCGCAGATGTACACCGCAACCGCAATCGAGGATACATCATGGGTAGTAGTAAGCGCGGTTCCTTCATCGCTTCTTTCAAACAGCATCTGGAAGGTTATAATCATCACTTCGGTGAGTGCACTGGTCCTTCTTCTGATCCTGTCTATCCTCATGTATTTCATGATCAGAAAAGCTATCGATCCCGTTATCACTGTAACGGAGCGTATCACGGATATCAGTAAGGGTGACTTCACAGTCAGCCTTGTTCCGGAAGGAAATAACGAGATCACGACTCTTTCCGAGAGTCTTAACGAGTACATCGAGAAGATGAGGCATACGTTCAACAGTCTTGTCGGAATATCCGGTGAGATGAACAGCCGTGCCGGTGAGTGTTTCGATATCTCACATTCGCTTTCCGATGCGAACAGTGATCAGGGCGAATCGATCGAGAAACTTAACAACACACTTAACGACATGAACCAGTCGATAGAAGATATCGCAAGTGCGGCAACCGATCTTGCAACCACATCAAATGAACTTGCCATGAACGCAGAGAATGTCAAGAACCTTTGTGATGAGACTCTTGATGCTTCCGCAAAGGGCAGGGATGAGATGGAGAGCATGACAAAGAACGTCGGCACACTTAACGATACTATCGGCGAACTCAGTTCACTCATCAGGGAAACCGCAAAGTCCATCGAAGAGATCACCGGTATTACTGATACGATCAATGCGATCTCCGAGCAGACAAATCTTCTGTCGCTCAACGCTTCTATCGAGGCAGCAAGAGCCGGTGAGATGGGTAAGGGATTCGCGGTTGTCGCTACCGAGGTCGGAACTCTTGCAAACCAGTCATCTGAGGCTACCGAGACTATCAGACGTCTTGTTGAAGGTATCACGAAGAACATCACGGATATCAACCATAAGGCTGAAATTTGTGTGAATGATATGGAAGCATGCCTGACGGCTGTTACTGGCGCGAACGAATCGTTTAACAAGATATACGGAGATGTTGCGAAGGCGACCGACGGTATCAACGAGATCGCAAACGGCATCGAGAGGATCAATGACGTGGCATCAAACAATGCTGCCACGACCCAGGAACAGGCTTCGAACATTTCGGAGGTTCTCGGCCTTTCAAACATGATCGTTTCGGCAAGCAGCAAGCTTCGTGAGGAAACGGAGAACATCACCAGCATCTCCGAGAACCTTAATAAATACTCCGATGAGATCAATTCGGATCTTTCACAATACACGGTATAAATGTAAATGGACATTAAGATACTATTTGATCTGGCGGTACTGATATTTGCGGCGAAAGCTCTCGGCCTTCTTGCAAGAAGGGTGGGAGCGCCGCAGGTAGTCGGTGAGATCGTGGCCGGACTTCTTGTCGGGCCGTCGATCATAAATGCCGTTCAGGTAAACGACACAATTGAGGTGTTTGCGGAGATAGGCGTTATTATGCTTATGTTTGCCGCAGGCCTCGGTACCGATCTGAAACAGCTCAAAAGATCGGGATTCAAATCATTTTTTGTTGCACTTATCGGTGTGCTTGTTCCGCTGGTTGCAGGATTTGCTCTGTACGGCCTGTTCTATGGGTTTGCGGCTCCGCCTTCAAAGGGCTTTTATACCGCGCTCTTTATGGGAACGATCATCACAGCCACAAGTGTATCGATAACGGTCGCGGCACTTTCCGAAATGGGAAAACTTACATCCGAAGTCGGCACCACGATAGTCGGCGCGGCAGTTATTGATGATGTCATCGGCATCATCGTTCTGACGTGCGTTGTCGGAGGAGCGGGAGGTGACGGAAACGTCGGGATCGTACTCCTGAAGATAGCGCTGTTCTTCACCGCTGCATTTGTTATCGGACTTATTGTCCACAAGTGCATGGAAATTCTCGAGAAAAATCACCCGCATACGCAGCGTATCCCCATATACAGTTTGGCATTTTGTTTTGCGCTTTCTTTTGTGGCGCAGAAGTATTTCGGTATTGCCGACATAACGGGTGCATACTGTGCGGGAATCGTACTGTGCACGATCAAGGATACAGAGTATGTCGAGAAGAAGATAGATATAAGCAGTTACATGTTGTTCGGACCGGTGTTCTTTGCATGCATAGGTCTCAAGACCGACCTGTCAGGTCTGACGCTGTCGATACTCGGATTCAGCGTATGTTTTATTATAGTCGCACTTCTCAGTAAAGTTATCGGATGCGGCATGGCTGCAAAAATATGCGGTTATAAATGGAAAGATTCTCTCCGAATCGGAGCTGGAATGATGACAAGAGGCGAGGTCGCTCTTATCGTTGCGCAGAAAGGCCTGTCGGCCGGAGTGCTTGATTCGGTATACTTCCCGGCAGTGATACTTCTCATAATCGTATCATCGATAGTAACACCGATTGTATTAAAGGTGCTGTTTGCCAAGGAATAGAAATGCAGGTAGAGGGACTTGAACCCTCATGTAGTTACCTACGGCAGATTTTGAGTCTGCTGCGTCTGCCATTCCGCCACACCTGCAACAAACCATATCTTAACATATACGTGACTTTGTTTCAAGAAACATGAAGGAGAACACGATGACAAAGAAAATCCCCCACTTTTTGATAGCGATTCTGTTTGCACTTTCTTTGGTTGTTACCGGCTGCGGTGATGATGACGAACAGGCTGATTCCGGACTACCGGAAGAGGAATATGAAGAGTTTGTTGAGGATGAATCTGTGTCCGAGGAGGAAGATGAGGAAGAGCCGGAATACGAATCGGATAATTATTTTGATGCTTCTGAATTAAATGAGGGGGCTTTCACGGGAGAGGGAGCCATACAGGTGTTCGTTGGTGAGGAGTTCTATGATGGTACGGTCACAAACGAGGAAGAGGCTCTTGAACTTGTAACCGGTGTTCTTGAGTATATAGGCGGAGACGATACTACATCACTTGAGCTGGCGGCTATAGACGGCCCGACGGAAGAGGGTAACACGTATTATACATTCAGTCAGATTGCCGGCGATATCAAAGTATACGGGGCATCGCTTAAACTCGTGACGGACAAGGACGGACATGCCATAGGCTTGAACAGTACGCTTGTGCCCGATCTTAATGTCAGTGCCGATGTTGATTGGAGAGTTGGGGCCGAAGATGCGGAGGCGATCGTAAAAGAGAAACTTAAGGAAGAAGGATTATCCGTTGATATCGTTCCGAATGTAACCGAAGCGACATTATTGCCGATAGAGGAAAGGTCGGGGATATATTATTATGCGTGGGTTGTATATACAAGGAATTATTATGAGGATGTGGACACAGCTTATCTTGCTCATTACGTTGATTCGAACGGAGAGTATCTCTATTGCAATCCCGTGACAGCTCCGGGAAACAAGGATGCATTGTCCGGCTCGGGAGCCGCCTTTACCTTTGAAGGACTCGAAGCCGATACCTGGACGGGTAAGGTGAAAAAGTATCATGGGGGAACGGAGGAAGTAACGATCCCCGTTGCAAAAAATCCCAAAACCGGAGAAGTATATCTTGCCGATGTAAAACGCAAGATCATGTGCGCCGATTATGCGGATTTTGTTAACAATGATACGCTTACCGCACGTGTCGAAAAGGACGGAAAATTTACCGACAATGAAGTTCTTATCTACAGAACATTTACCGAAATATATGATTTTTATACGGACCTTGGATGGGAGGGGCCGGACGGAACGGGATCCCCTGTCCTTCTTCTCATGGACTGGGTCGATGAGGACGGCGAACCGGTTGAAAATGCATGTTACAGCGGAAAGATACAGGGATTTGACGTATTTCAATTCAATCGTAACGACCCCGACGGAGAAACATATGACATAATGGCTCATGAGTATACGCACGCTCTTACGGGCAGTGCCATGATCACGAATCTTTATCTGAATGATTACGGCGCGATCAATGAGGCAATGAGCGATATATTCGGAAATCTTGTAGAAAGTCTTATGGGCAAGACAAAAGACAAGACATGGCTTATCTCCGAGAACGGAAAAGAACCTATTCGTTCGATGAGTCAGCCGCATTTATATGATCAGCCGGAACATGTCTGGGACAAGCATTATGTTCCGCCCGTGAGTGAAGCGTCGGAGAATAATGATAACGGCGGAGTTCACATAAACTCATCGCTTTTAAATCTTATAGCATACAGGCTCAACGAGAGCGGAATGCCCCAGGAAGATCAGTTGTATTTTTGGCTGAACGTAGCATTGATCCTGACTCCGAGAACCGATTATGAGCAGCTTTCCGAAATACTGCCATGGTCGCTCAAGGTTGTCAAAATGGAAGAATACATGGATGTTCTGAATAAAGCGATCGATGAGACCGGAATAGCCGACAGGGAACTGCCCGAAAAGGTTGAAAACGGCCTTGCACGTTTCCAGATGGTGTTCCCCGATCATGATATCCTTGAATCGAATGAGGTTATGGTATCGGTGATCAGTACAGATAACGATACAGTCTACAATTCATGGGCTGAGGACGGAACGGACCGTATGGCCGTAACGGTTGATCCGGGATCTTACATGTTCGTGATCACGGTTACGGATAAAGAAACGGGTGAAGAGCTGACCCTTATAAAGAACAAAAGCGGATGGACCGCTTATTCCGGAGATGAACTTCAGAAAGGTGACGGAGAAGAGGAGAACTGCTTCACTGTCAAAAAAGGAGAGATAATTGAATTTGACTCCGATGAGCTGAATGCATTTCTGAAAGAGTGATATAAAAAAGCCGAGTGATTTTTGTTGACAACCCCTGTTTGTTTCGGTTTATAATATACTAGATATTGTGTGCTCGATATAAAATAAACCAATATGAAGGGGTATGTATAATGAAAAGGTTCAAGGGAATCATCGCTACGGTACTCGGAATGTCGCTTATCGTACTGACCGGATGCGGTAACGACGGCGGCGATGAAATGGATATGGATCTGTTTGCTTTGATGGAGGAGAGTGCCATCAATGTTGAGACCGCATATCCTACGGTCAGGACCATTTTTCAGTCGGGCAGTTACATCGGAACAATAGAAACAGGCGATAAGGTTTCAGTTACCCCTCGCGTGAGCGGCTATGTCAAGGAGAAGTATTTCGGACTTGGCGATGTCGTTAATGCGGGGGATGTTTTATTTACGATAGATGATACCAACCTTCTGCTCGAGAAGAAGAAGGCGGAGGCGGATGTAAGAGATGCCAATGCTTCTCTTGCGAAAGACAAGGCCGAAAACGAAGCAACCAAGTATGAAGTCAATGAAACATTAAACACGCTTGATACCAAGACACAGGAGAACTATAACAACATTCAGAAGGCCATAAGAGCCGAGTATGAAGCCCAGCTCGATCTCTATAAGGCCTGTGCCGAAGAAGGCCTGTATAAGGAAGAGGGAGATTATCTGGAGGACCTTATCCGAAAGGACAAGGACGGGCTGGAAAATGCCAAGGACCTTACGAAACTCCTGAAGAATTACAAAAGCGTGTATAACAGCATCAAGGCTGCAACAAGTCTTGATAATGCAAAAGCGATAGCCATTAATAACGGGGTTGATGCGACTGAAGCCGGAACAAAGACAACCGTGGATCAGGTCGCGAATCTGTATTTGTCCGAAAAGACACAATACGGCGGTGATGTCAGCAAGCTTGATGCGGCCATCGAGTCAAGCGAAGAGGCACAGAAAACAGCCGTAGCCACATGGCGTTCGCATGAAAGCTCCAACCGTACCAATGACATTTCGATCATAGGTGAAGAGGTCACTGCCCAGAAGCAGAGGGGAAACATCGCATCCGCGCAGGAAGATATCGCACTTAAGAGAAAGCTCGCAGCCGATTATGAGATATATACAAAGGCTAAGACATGGGCAGCTTCCCAGGCGAAGCTTGCCGCCGGAGATGCGTCGGTCCTGTCGGCAAATGTCAAGGTAAGCAAGGCACAGATCGATCTTGAGATTGCCGAGGCAAAACTGAAAAATACCAGTGTCACATCGCCTGTCGGCGGTGAGATCGTTGAGTGCAAGATAGAAGATTTCGGATCTTGTTCGGATTCAAGCGTTGCATATACTATCATAGATACTTCCAAGAAGAAGGCGGTGTTCTATGTCACGGGAGATGCCAAGAGAAACATGGCGATCGGACAGACCGTTGCCATTGATAAGTCGGGTACGCAGTATAATGCAACGATCGATCACATCTCCGATACCCCCGATGAAAAGAAATTGTTATACAGGGTTACTGCCGTTCTGGGTGAGAACGACAAAGCGGCTCTTGATGCGGGAACAAATGTAAGGCTGATAACGAGCATCAAAAGAAGTGATAATGCGATAACTGTTCCCATCGGAGTTGTTTACTACGATGAGGGAAGGGCATTTGTTTATGTAGCAAAGAACAATGTGGCCGTCAAGACACTGATAGAAACCGGAATAGAAGATGCTGAGGATATTGAAGTTGTATCGGGACTGACCGCGGATGATCAGGTGATCGTGAACTGGTCGTCACAGCTTCAGGACAAAGCGGCGGTAAATGTGACAAATACCGCCGAGAAGATCGTGGTCAACACACCCGAAGCCGATACAGATACAGACAAGTCAGAAAAGACTTCTTCAGCCACGGACGAAGGCGCCGGAAAGGCAGAAGAAAACAAACCGGAAAAGACGGTGTTTGTTGAGACAACATCCAATGTCAACGTCCGCAAAGACCCCACAACCGACAGCGAGAGAATTGAGACGGCGAAAAAGGGTACAAGATTTGTGAAGATAAGCGATGAAGCCGGCGGGTGGACGAAGATCATATACAATGACAGTGAAGCATATGTCAGTTCGGAATATGTCAGGGAGTGTGAGTAATGAATGAATTCATAAAAACCGTTCTCGCAAGACCTGTCGGTGTCGTTGTCTGTGTTCTGGCGCTTATAATATTCGGCGTCAATACCCTCACAAACATGGAACTTGAGCGTCTGCCCGAAAGCAGTTCCCCGGAGTTTTTTGTATCGGCATCTTATGCCAATGTAAGTCCCGAGGAGATGGACCGTCTTGTTACATCCAAGCTTGAAAAGGCGTGCACTTCGTTAAAGGGGTTTAAGAGTATAACCAGTTCTTCCGGCTCGGGCAATTCCGATGTTTCGATCGAATATGATTACGGAACGGATCTGAAGGCTGCCAAAGAAGAACTCCAGAATGCGATCAACGATGTAAAGGCGTCTCTTCCCAAGGATGTGGAAGTTACCATCGATCAGTTCAGCAATAATGACGAGTCCATATTCGAAGCATGTGTTCTATCGGATGATCCGGATCTTGATGTAAGTTCCCTGGTCAAGCAGGAGATAGAGCCGAAACTTAAGAATATAGAAGGCGTCGCAAAGGTTGAAGTAATGGGAGGCAAATCAAGATACATCTCCATTGAACTCTCCCCCGATGCCGTGGCGCAGTACGGATTGGATGTGGCTGCCGTTGCCAATATCATATCAAACGCTTCTTTTGTAACTCCCGCCGGAAGTGTATCATACGGAGACCAGACGATAAATGTCAGTACGACTGTGGCGGTATCAACCATTGATGATATCAAAAACGTTCCGATAAAGCTCGGATCCGGAGATGTCATTCATCTGTATGACATCGCTGATATACGTTTTTGTGATACTCCGCAAAACTACTTCTATACAATAGACGGTAAAGACGGGATACAGATCAGCATCAAGAAGAGTCAGAGGGCTAATGTCGTAACTGTCGGAGAGCAGATCCGAAGCGTCATTGAAACCGCTTCCGCGGAAAATCCCGAGCTTGATATAGTAACGATCAAGGATAACAGTATCCCGATACAGAAATCGATACAGAACATTTTCTATACACTTCTCCTGGGCATAATACTGTCAATGGTAGTCCTGTTCGTGTTCTTCGGTGACCTTAAGGCAAGCCTTATAGTAGGTTCGTCCATGCCGATCTCATTGTTCGTCACGTTTATCCTGATGGGGCGTATGGGATACACGCTTAATCTTGTCACGATGAGTGCGCTTGTCATCGGTATAGGTATGATGGTTGATAACGCCATCGTTGTGCTTGAAATGTGCTTTGTGAAAAAAGACGAGGGATATGATTTTCGCGAAGCGGCATATGAAGGAACGAAGTTCATCTTTACGGACATAATCGCATCGACGCTGACGTCGGTTGTCGTGTATCTGCCGCTTGTCAATCTCAAAGGAATGACAGGTCAGCAGTTCGGACCTCTCGGATGGACCATCATGTTCGCACTTACGGCATCGCTTGTGTCCGCACTGACACTTGTACCGCTGGCGTTTTCCAGATACAAGCCGATAGAGAAGAAGACTCTGTGGATCAACAAGGTTCTCGAGAAGCTCGGAAATGTATATTCAAGATTCATGCCGCATGTACTGAAGCACAAGCTTATTGTTGCGGGAACTTCACTTGCGCTTGTGGCAGGATCCGTTTATCTGTTCACGGATTTCATTTTTGATACCACAAGCTATTCGAATGATTTCAACAACGTGACCATAATGCTGACATTCAAACCGGGACTCAATATTCAAAGTGAAAATGAGGTCATGAATCATTTTGAGGAGTACGTCGAAAAGGACGAGAACGTAAAGTATTATTATTCCTACGTCATTCCGGGAAGCGGTATGCTTATGGCCGAACTTCGTGATGATATTGAGATCTCACCGGATGAAGTCGGAGCCGTATGGAGTATGGATCTGGAAGGATACGATGACAGGTGCGACTCTTCCGTGGGATTCGGCTGGGGTTCCGGAGGCCCTGCGGCAGAGGTGCCGCTTGTTGCCGAGAACTATGACGAACTCAAGGAGTCGCTTGCAAAGATAGAGGAAGTTGCCCGGCAGATAGACGGAGTCACAAACGTCAAGAATGCATTTCATTCCGGAGGATTCAAGGCGGATGTAGTCATAGATCAGGAAATGGCGATGAGCCGCGGATTTGATTCGCCAAAGGAACTGTCCGATATCATAAGTGCGCAGATACAAGGCATCAAGGCGATGGATGTGATAGTGGATGACGTGGCATTTGAAGCAAAAGTGGAAATGCCCGAGGACATGAGATCCGATCTTGCCAATGTCGAAACGATGAGTATCAAAAATAAAGACGGGGTCTACATCCCGTTTTCAGATGTCGCTCATATAGAGTATACGAACGTTCCCCAGTACATTTCCAAGTCGGAAGGGAAATACTCGGGAACCATCAGTGCAGCCTGTTCGGCAGAAGACATATACAGGGTTCAGGAGGAGCTTACCAACGAGGTTAAAAAGATGAACCTTCCAAAGGGCGTTACGCTCCGGGAAACAAAGTCCGCGATCGAAACAAGGGAAGCGATGAGCGAGACGACAGTCGCTATTGCGGCATCGGTATTCCTTGTATTTATGGTGATGGCGATACAGTTCGAATCAATACGTTATTCGCTCCTTGTTATGATGTGTCTTCCGTTTTCGCTTATCGGTGCGATGCCTCTCCTGTATGTGGGGCTTTCTCAGAAGGTGATCAATCTGTCTACAATGGTGGGTCTCCTGATGCTCGGAGGTATTGTTGTTAATGACGGTATCATGTATGTGGATACGACAAATGAATACAGGAAGACCATGCCCGTTTTCGATGCCCTGATCCTCGCGGGAAGATCAAGGATGCGTCCGATCCTGATGACAACCCTTACTACGGTGCTGTCAATGATCCCGATGATCATACCGGGAGCCGGAGGAGATCCGGCGATGAGGGGGCTGGCCTATGTCGTTATAGGCGGTCTGACCATGGCGACTATCCTGACGCTCATAATCCTGCCCGTATTCTACCTGTTCTTCTGCAAGAAAGACGACAATGACAGGATCCCGAAAACCGAGAAAAAGAGCAGGAAGGAAAAGATCGCCAAAAAGGCGGCGCTGATACGCAGGCATAAGCATGAATATGCTTGACATTGTTTGTGCCGTTGTAGGAAAATATATATTATTGATAAGAGGAGGATAATATTATGTTTGATTCATTACGAAAGAGATTGATGTGTGGTTTTGTTGCCACGGCAGTAGCGCTCGGATCGTTTGCCTTTCCTTCGGTCGTAATGGCTGATGATGACGATGATGATTTCATGGAAGATCTTGTCGATATCACCCCCGAGGAGAATGAGTTTCTTAATAAACTTACGGATGAAGACGATGACGAGGATATCGATGAAGACGATATAAAGGCAGCTATAACTTTAGGGCTCGTCGGTGCTATGATCGATGAGGAGAATGAGCAACAGAGAAAACGCGAGGAAGAGCAGCGCCAACAGGCTGCGCTGGACGCTCAAAGGGCAGCAGCTCTCGAGGCTCAGTTAAAAGCCGAGCAGGAAGCTTTAAAGAGAGCTGAGCTGGAGAAGCAGCTCAAGGCCGAGAAAGAGAAGAACAAGTACAAAGTTACCGGAGTAGGCGTCAGCACGACTTATGTCACGCTTCAGCCCGGACAGACATATCAGGTGATCGCTTATGTAATGCCCGACAGTGCCAGAAACAAGAGAGTTTATTTCAGTTCAAGCAATCCTTCGGTTGCAACCGTTGAC
>JAEEGL016965846.1_pt1 | contig 14578 bp, 8 predicted proteins | sample 9134231 | NCBI WGS metagenome assembly JAEEGL01 (sample SAMN16246548, study PRJNA631951) | gut metagenome | biome: gut microbiome; feature: rumen; material: fiber-attached | host: Bos | place: Iran: Karaj | collected 2018-10
GCAGTTCGTTCAGGGCGCGAACGTCACCAATTCCTTCGTGCATGTGCAGGGCAACGCCCCGAAGGTCATCCTCTCGCAGTCCGGCGTAACCCAGCCAAACAACCTGAAACAGGGGTTCCGGCTCATATTCGACCTTCCGCCTGACGGCTACGCCTACGCGAACGCCGGCGATTGCCCCATCGTCGCATACTCGACCCAGCCAAATAGCGGGTTTGACGCGACCTCAGCCATTGAAATAAATGGCATTAAGGAATACAAAGCAGGTATGGCGCGGCGCGGAGTCCGCAAGGAGCGCGTGAAACTGGCCTACATCGACACCAGCGACTACTACGGGCTAAGCGACATCGACGCCATCATCGCCGGATGGAACGCTACGATGCCAGAAGGTGCAACGCTTTGCACAACGGGACGCAACTCCGCCGACCGCAACAGGTCGATCTATCTTGAGGTGAAACTCGATTCCCCGACCGTGCTGTCCTTCCGCTGACACCATGCGTGGACGCACCATCCGCATCGTTCCCCATTGCCGTGATCGACGCCCATGTCCATCCGTATCAGGTCCGCCGCGACGCGCAGGGGCCGGAGGAGTTCGCGCAAGTCGCGTTCGAAAAGGGGCTTGACGGGCTCGTCTTCACGGAACACGCGCCTCTGTGGTATCCCGAACCCCGGCTGCACTTCATGACGGAGCCGGAACTTTCGCGCTGCCTTGAAGACTGCCTCGCCACCAAGGCGCGTTGGGCCGGACGACTCGACATCCGCATCGGCGTCGAGGCGGACTGGCATCCGCGCAACGCCGGTTTCGTCGCCGGCCTTCTCGCCCGCCATCCTGAAATCGAATGCGCCACCGGCTCCATCCACCTCCACGGCCCGCACTGGGAAAAGGAGAAAGAAGGCCTAGACGGGGAAGAGAGCACGGCCCTAGCCCTGCGCGAAACCCTCGCCGCCGTAAAGTCCGGACTCTTTTCGCGCATCAACCACATCGACTTCTTCCGCATCCACCTGCAACGCACGGGAGCCGAATACCACCCCGAACGCCACGAAGAAGCCTTCCGCGAAATCTTCGCGGAAATGGAGAAACGCGGCATTGCGCTCGAATGGAACGCGAGCGGGTTCCGGCGCGATTTCGCGGAGGCGCTGCCCTGCGATCTCGTCTGGCGCTGGAGCCTTGACTACAACCTTCCGCGCACCTACGGCTCCGACGCCCACAAACCCGAGGATGTCGGCGCATTCATCGACCGTTTCAAATAAAAGATGGAGAATGTGGTAAAAATCCTTGTCATTGGCGACCTGCACTATACGGAACGCGCCGATTCGCCGTGCGCAGCAGTGTGGCGTCCTGTCGGCATCCCGCGCCTCCTTGAAGCCGCCGGTCGCGTCGCGCGCGACTCTGGCGCCGCGCTGGCGCTCCAAATCGGCGACCTCGTCGGCGGCGAGGAGGTGGATGGCGTCGCGGCGCACGATGCCATGATCGCCGGGGCCATGGATTGCCTGAAAAAAACGTTGCCCGATTTGCCGGTTACGATTGCCCCCGGCAACCACGACACTCGTGGCGATGGTGGCCCCGAAGCGTGGGCGCGTGCCGTTCCTCCAGCCAACCGCGCCGTCCCCCTTGGCGACGACGCCCTTGTCCTTCTCGACTCCAATACGCCGGACGCAACCTTCGCGGCGCTGCCCGCCCTCCTCGCGGAGACTGCGGGATGCCGTCGCCTCTTCGTCGCCGTCCACCATCCCGTCATCCCCTGCTACTACGGTCTCAGCTACCGCTCGATCTTCCTTGGCGAGCCGGAGAGAGACGCCGAGCGCCTGGAGGCTCTGCGGCTTCTCGCAAGCCGCCATGCCGTCGTCCTGTGCGGCCATGTCCACACGAACGGCTTCATCGACTGGAGTGACGGAAACGGCGGAAGAATCGTCCAGCTTCATGTGTCGTCGCTTTGGGATGGAAGCGAACCTGCGCTACAGCCCGTTTACTCCTCCCCCGACGAATACGGCCGTTCCTACGAACGCGAAGGCCGCGCCGACGCGGCGGGGTTCTTCGCGTGGTACCGGCGCGGCCTCACCGAGTACCGCCACATGGATGGTGCAGGCTTCGCCATGCTGGAATCATCCTCTGAGTCCTTTGAAGCCTCCTTCTTCGCGGGTCGCGACAATACGCCAACCAATTTGCTCCATGTGCGGCGTTGTGCTATGATTTAGGCCGTCAACGTGCCGAATTTAGGAACTAAAAACCAAATGAAGAGATCTAAAATCAACGCAGCCATCGCATGGGCCGACGGCTTTCTCGCGAAGAACAACATCCGCCTTCCGGAAATCGCCTCCTGGTCGCCCGACGAATGGCGCGCGAACGCGGGCAAAATCGCCACGATCCGCCGAGTGATGCTCGGATGGGACATCACCGACTTCGGCATGGGCGACTTTTCAAAGGTCGGCGCCGTCCTCTTCACAGCCCGCAACGGCCTTGCCGACGACCCGTCCGTCGGTGTCCCCTATTGCGAGAAATACATCGTCATGAAGGAGGGCCAGCGCCTCCCATGCCACTACCATGTATTCAAAACCGAGGACATCATCAACCGCGCCGGCGGCGACCTCCAGGTCTTCCTCTGGAATGCCGACAGGGTGACGGGCAAGCGTCTCGACACCGACGTGCGCGTCTTCATGGACGGCATCGAGCGCGTCTTCAAGGCCGGCGAGGAAATCGTCGTGCGCAAAGGCGGCTCCATCAGCCTGACGCCCTATCTGGCGCATGTTTTCGGTCCGCGGCCAGGCACTGGCGACCTCATCGCCGGAGAGGTTTCGAAGGTCAACGACGACAACACCGACAACTACTTCCTCGAGCCTGTCGCCCGCTTCGCCGAGATTGTCGAGGACGAAAAGCCCCTCCACCCCCTCTGCAACGAATACGCTGCCTTGATTTGAAAAACGACCATGAACGACTGCATCCTTTCTCTTGACGGCGTCTGGCGCCTGCGCACGGCGGACGAATCCGAGTCCATTTCCTGCCCCATTCCCGGCGACAACTATTCGGCACTCCAGGCCGCCGGCCGCATCCCCGACCCCTACTGGCGCCGCAACGAGCTGGCTGTCCAGTGGGTCGCGGACAAGGACTGGTCCTTCTCGCGGGAATTCGACGTGCCTGCCGAACTGCTGCGCCGCCGCGCCCTTTACCTGTCCTTCGAGTCTATCGACACGGCGGCAGAGGTCTTTGTGAACGGCCGGCTCGCCGGCAAGGCCGATGACCAGTTCCGCCGCTGGCGCTTCGAGGTGAAGAAACTCTTGCGCGAGGGCGCGAACGAAGTCGAGGTGCGCATAGCGTCGCCGCGCCGCGCCGCGCGCGCCATCATGGATTCCGAGCATCCCGACTCCGCCCCGCAGGCTTTCAACGACGGCTCCGTTTTCGGCCTCAACTTCCTCCGCAAGTCCCAGTGCTCCGCCGGATGGGACTGGGGCGTCTCGCTTCCGGCCTCCGGCCTTTACGGCGGCGTTTCGCTCATTGGCGCCGACGAGGTTCTGATCGACGCCGCATGGTGCGACCAGACCCACCGCCCTGGCTCGTGCCGCGTGGACGCGACTGTGCGCCTTGTGCCGGTTCGCGGTGCGAAGGCTGGCGCGCCCGTAGAGGCTCGTCTGCGTTTCAATAGCGAGGAGCGGGTTGTCCGAGGCCGCGTGCCCGCCTCGCCTGGCCCCTTTGAACTCCATGCCTCGTTCCGCGTCGATTCGCCGCGTCTCTGGTGGCCATGCGGCTATGGCGAGCAGCCGCTCTACGACTTCTCCGCTGAAGTAGGCGGGCAGCGCGTCGAGCGGTGCATTGGCCTTCGGAAGCTGGAGGTCATCACTACTCCTGACCGCACCGGCAACCGCTTCGCGATCCGCGTCAACGGCGTGGAGGTCTTCGCCAAGGGCGCGGACTGGATCCCATGCGACGCCCGCCCCGCGCACCAGACGGAAGCGCGCATCCGGCATCTGCTGGAGAGCGCCGCCGCCGCGAACATGAACACGCTGCGCGTCTGGGGCGGCGGCATTTTCGAAGGCGATTTCTTCTACGACGAGTGCGACCGGCTCGGGATCCTGCTGTGGCACGACCTGATGTTCGCCTGCATGCGCTACCCGTCGCACCCGCAGTTCCTGCAGCGCGTCCATGCCGAGACGGAATACCAGGTGCGGCGCCTGCGGACACATCCGTCCATCGCCCTCTGGTGCGGCGACAACGAGTGCATCGGCTCGGTTCGTTGGGACACCAACGACGAGACGGAACGCCAGCGCCGCCTCTCGCGATACGTCCGCCTGAACGACGTCATCGGCAACGCGGTGCGCGCGGCCGACCCGACGCGTATTTTCTGGCCCAGCTCGCCATGCGCGGCGCCAGGGGACTTCGCCTACAACGAGGGCGAGTCCGGGCGCGGCGACACCCACTACTGGGCCGTCTGGTTCGGCGGCGCGACCTTCGACGCCTACTACCGCCACAGGCCGCGCTTCTGCTCCGAGTTCGGCTTCCAGTCATTCCCCTCTTCAGAAACCGTCCGCACCTTCACGTCGGAGAGGGAAGGGGACTTGAACATTTATAGCCCAGTCTTCGACCAGCACCAGAAGAGCCGCGCCGGGAACTCGATCATCCTGGGTATGTTCGCCAACTACTACCGCGCGCCAAAGGGCTTCGACGAAACGCTCTACCTCTCGCAGGTGCAGCAGTCCGAGGCCATCCGCACCGGCGTCGAATGGTGGCGCTCCCTGCGGCCTAACTGCATGGGGACGGTCTTCTGGCAGCTCGACGACGACTGGCCTTGCGCCTCGTGGTCGTCAATCGAATACGGCGGGCGCTGGAAGGCGCTGCACTACGCGGCGCGCCGCTTCTACTCGCCCCTCGCGACCTTCGCCTTCCGTCCGGGCGCCCAAAAGGCGCTTGAGGCGCATATCGTGTGGGACTTGCCGCTTGCTATGGACGTCAAGGTGGCCGTCACGCTCCGCCGACTGTCTGATAGCGCGCCCGCAGGCGCTTGGAAGTTCCGCGAAAAGCTTGACCGCGCCGGAACGCGTACATTGCCGCTTCCGGCCGCAATCGCCGCCGCGCTTCCCGACCGCACCGGCCGCCGCGAGGGCGTATTGGAAGTCGCGCCCGGACTTGCCTCCGACGCATGTTTCCTCGTCGTGGAGACGGAAGGCCGCGATTTCCTCGGCCGCGTCTGGCGGCACGGGACAACTGTCGCGCTGGAGCCGTGGAAGGCCCTTGACCTGCCGCAGTCCGGCCTTGCCGTGAAATCCGTGGAACCGGCGAAGGATGAAAAGGGCGCGTTCGACGTGACCCTTACGGCGAAGGCGCCGTCCTTCTTCGCGTGGGCCGCAGTCGCGGACGATTCGACGGGCGTCTTCTCCGACAACCTCGTCACCGTCCTGCCGGATGCGCCGAAAGTCCTGCGCTACCGTCCGGGAACGCCGACCTCTGCTTCATCGCTCCGCCATCGCATTTCGCTCATCGACCTGCGCGGCTCCTACTGAATCTCGCCGAATGGGTTTAGATATAATGGCTGTCGCCGCTTTCCCGCCATCGGGATTTCCTCCCACGACGACAGTGCGCAAGGCTTCTCGCTCTGGATTAAGGACGACGGTGTCCAGCATCCTGACGAGCGTTTCACCGAAGGTGCGGAATTCACAATCGCCCCCCGGGCGACATGGCGCCCCGCCGCCCCCATGAGTGCGCTGCTGAAGTTCGAATAAGGGGGCGGCATACGAGATTGAGCCCCAAAAAGTGGGAAAATATTGGGCGACTATTTCGTGTTTTGGCAAATAGTCGCCCAAATATTCAGGTAAAAATTCGGGCGACTATTTTGTGTTTTGGCAAATAGTCGCCCATTTTTCGCTTGCGCTCCACGTGGGGAAGTGCTAGAATCAAAGCCATAGTTCTGGAGGACATGGCGATGAAATTCATCGGTCGGGAAGACTATCTTGGCAAACTTGAGGCGTTGTGGCGCAAGCAGACGGCCTCGCTGGCCGTTGTTTCGGGGCGGCGGCGCATCGGCAAATCGACGCTTGTGGAGGAGTTCGCACGGCGTTCAGAGTGCCGGTTCATTGAGATTGTCGGGTTGCCGCCCGCCAGGGGCATGACCAACCAGATTCAAATCGACAATTTCTGCGAACGCCTGGCCGATGCGTCGGGCCAAGTCCAGGCAAAGGCTGACTGCTGGGCCAAGGCTTTCGATGCCCTTTCCCAGGCCGTCTCCGCCAACGAAAAGACAATCGTCTTTCTAGATGAGATTTCGTGGATGGGTCGATACGATCCGGCTTTCGCCGGCATTCTCAAAACGGCGTGGGACACCCGTCTGTCAAAAAAACGGCGGCTCGTGCTTGTTGTGGCAGGAAGCGTGTCGGCGTGGATACAGGCCAACATCCAGCATGCGCGCGGATATGTCGGTCGGATTTCGCTAGACATAACATTGCCCGAACTGCCCGCTTCCAATTGCATTGAATTCTGGGGCCGCAAGGCGTCGCGGACGGCGACGAGGGAGATACTCGACACGCTGTCCGTTACTGGCGGGGTGCCAAAATACCTGTCCGAAATCGATGCGGGGCTTTCCGCAGACGAGAACATCCGGCGTCTGTGCTTCGATCCCGACGGCTATCTCTACAACGACTTCAACCGCATTTTCGATGACGTGTTTGACGCGACGGTGGCGTCGAAGCGGCGCATCGTCACTGCGCTTGCGGACGGTGCGGCAAGCGTCTCGGAATTGGCGGAACGCCTGGGCACCGACCCGAACGGGCATTTGTCGTCGGACTTGAAGGAACTCGCAGAGGCCGGCTTCGTCGCAGGAGCCGAGGGATTGAACCCGGAAACTGGCCGCGCCGTGCGCGAAGTGCGCTACCGCATCAGGGACAACTACACGCGATTCTACTTGAAATACGTCTTCCCGAAAAGGGCGGCCATCGAAGCCGGGGTATTCCGCTATGTGCCGCTTGAACGGCTTCCCGGATGGGATACCATCATGGGCCTCCAATTTGAATGTCTCGTCCTAAACAACTTCGCGGCGCTTGCAAGGGAAACAGGACTTGTCGGGAAGAGCGTGGACTCCGTCGCCCCATATTTCAGGCGTGGCGGCAAGGGAGGGAATGGCGTCCAAATAGACATGCTTGTCCAGCTCCCTCGAAGCGTCTATGTCATTGAGACAAAGAGGAAGGCGACAATCGGACTAGAGGTGGAGGATGAAGTCCGCCGCAAGGTTGAACGGCTCGGGGTGCCAAAATCCAAGTCCGTGAAGACCGTTCTAGTTTACGACGGGGCGCTCGCCCCTGAACTGGAAGAGGATGGCTTTTTCGACTTCCTCGTTTCAGCCGACAGGCTGCTCGGGCGATAATCCCGCATCTATTATCCCTCTGGGCGAATCAGGAAAGGTCCGCATGGGAATGACGCGGCGGCGGTGTTGTCGCTAGTGTTCTTGTAGGTGAAACAGGCCGATTACCTGGCTGCTGGCTTGACGTGTAGCCGATGTCTGCCGGATGCGAGTTCGCTAGGGGCACGGCCGGGAAGTTCCAGGACGGCGGTGGTGTTCGGCGGGACAACGAGCGTGACCTCAAGGGCGGTGGCATTGGCGTTGGCGCGCTTCCATTCAATGGAGGTGGTGCCGTGGCGAGTGGCGAGCTCGGTGCGCGCCCAGGTGATGTCGCCGCCGGGAACCGGCGCGAAGCGAATCTTGCGGAATCCCGGTTCCGCGAGGTCGATGCCGCCCACTGTCGCGTAGAGCCATTCGCCAATGGCGCCGTAGGCGTAGTGGTTGAACGAGTTCATGTTCACGTCGCCAAAGCCGTGCCGGGACGAGTAGCTGTTCCAGCGCTCCCACATTGTCGTGGCGTCGCCGTCGAGGATCTGGAAATACCAGGAGGGATACTTGCGGCGCTGGAGAAGCCTGTAGGCGAGGTCGGCGCGGCCGAAGCGCGTCAGCACTGGGCAGAGCAGCGGTGTGCCGAGGAATCCGGTCGTGAGCGAATAGTCGCGCGACTCGATGAGGTAGGAGAGGCGATCGACCATCCTGGCGATTGTCCTCTTGTCATCGACAAGACCGAAGCCAAGTGTGACGAGGTAGCCGGTCTGCGTGTCGCCGGCGACGCGCCCACCGGCGGTGACGAACTCGCGGCGGTAGGCTGCGGCGACCTTGCGGCGCAGCGCGGCGAAGCGCCGGACATCCTCTTTCCTGCCAAGGGCCTTCGCAACTTGGACCATGATGCCGGCGCAGCGGGCGAAGTAGGCTGTGGCGAGAAGGTCGGTGGGCGTCGGGGCGGCCTCGCGGACGGGATTGCCGTCCTCGTCCACGGGGCAATCAACGGCGAGCCAGTCGCCGTAGTGCCAGCAGTCGCGGTAGCGGACGACGCCATCGGGCGTGCAGACTCCCTGCCACCATTCAAGCCAACGCGACATGGCGCCGTAGTGCTCGCGCAGGATGCCGATGTCGCCATAAGTGAGATACATCGTCCAGGGGACGATCACGCCGGCGTCGGCGTAGCCGCAGTGCCCGGCGTTGGCCACCGGGAAGACATCGGGGGCGATGTCGGCGAAGGCGCCGTCGGCGTGCTGGGCGTCGGCGATATCGCGCATCCACTTGGTCATGAAGGCGGCGATGTCGCGGTTGAAAGCGGCCGTGCGGACGAAGACCTGCGCGTCGCCAGTCCAGCCGAGGCGCTCGTCGCGCTGCGGGCAGTCGGTCGGCACGTCGAAGTAGTTGCCCCGCTGCCCCCAGTTGAGATTGGACCAGAGTCGGTTGGCAATGGGGTCGGAGCATTCGAAACTACCCGTCTGCGCCATCGTCGAGTGGATGACCACGCCTTCCACGTCGCCGCACTTGGGCGGGACGGAGAAGTCGCCGGAAAGTTCGACATAGCGGAACCCGTGGAAGGTGAAGTGCGGCTCGTAGATTTCAGCCTTTGAAGTTTTGTCACTGTGTGAGAATATTACATTACCACTGCAGATGTACACGTCCGTCGATTTCGCGGTGCGGTAGTTGTCCGTGTAGATGGTGCCGTCGGGATTGAGCATTTCGGCATAGCGGATGGTGATGGCGGCTCCAGGCTTCCCGCGCAGCGAGAGGCGCGGACGCCCGACCATGTTCTGACCGAAATCGAAGACGTAGTGCCCCGGCGTCGGCTCGGTGCGCTTCCTGGCGGCGAGGCGTTGCTGGCGCCTGACGCCATCGGCGAGGCGGGCGCAGAAGGCGGCGTTGGGGCGATTCTTGATTTCAATGGCCTTTTGCCAGCCCGTCGCGGTGAAGCCGGGTGAGTTCCAGCCTTGGTGTTCGCGCCGCGCGTCGTAGGTCTCGCCGTTGTAGTGGTCGGAGGAGCGGACGGGGCTGTCCTCGGTGAAGCGCCAGGAGGTGTCGGTTACGATGGTCTGGCGTGTCCCGTCGGCGAATTCGACTTCCAGTTGCGCCAGGAAGGCGGTGGATGGGCCGTAGTGGTTGCGGTGGTCGGGCCAGACCATGGTGCCGGCGAACCAGCCGTCGCCCAGCATTGCCCCCAGGACGTTTTCACCCTTGCGCAGGAGTGCCGTAACATCCCATGTGACGAGCTGGACGCGCTTGCGGTAGTCTGTCCAGCCGGGGACGAAAAGATCCTCGCTCGCCGGACGGCCGTTGACGGACATCTCCAGATCGCCGAAAGCCGAGACGTGAAGCCGCGCGCGGACGGGCTCGCCATCGAGGGAAAAGGCCTTGCGGAACAGCGGCGCGGGCATTCCGGGCCTGGTGCGCGGCTCCCTCGCGCCAATCCAGAGCGCCGTCACGCATCCACGGCCGAAGAGGCCGATTTCAAATGTGGCGGCGTCGCTCCACGGGGAGGGGGTGCCATCCTTGTTCCAGACCATGACGCGCCAGAAGACGGCGTCGCGCGGGCGCAACGCCTTGCCCGCGTAGGGGATGTCAAGCGTGTTGGCGGAGGTGACGCGCCCAGTGTCCCAGAGGTCGTATTTCCCCTCCGCCAGCTTGGCTGCTGAGGAGGCGGCGACGAGTCGGTAGGCGGTCTGGCAGGCTCCGGGGCGCGGATCGTCGAGGCGCCAAGAGAGGCGAGGCGTCCGTGTCTCAAGTCCGAGCGGGTTTTCGAGAAACTCACAGACGAGGCCGATAGGGATGCAGCGCTTCATGGACGGCGTAGCCCTTCCACCAGGACGCGCTTGCGCGGGGTGTCGGCAGTTGGAACGAGGCCGCTCCAGTTGGGGCCTTCCTGCTCGACGCTCCAGCCCTCCCATTCGCGGAAGGCGTGGTAGCTCCAATCCCATCCGTATTCCTCGAAGATGTCGATGCAGTCACGGAGATACTGGTCTGCCCCCGGCGCCCAGGCGACGGCGCTGAACTCGCCGCAGTAGATCTTCGCCCCGTGGCGCAGCTGGAATTCGCGCACCGGCCGCAGCCCGGCCCGCAGGTAGTCCTTGTTCCAGCCCTTCGACTCGTCGGGGTAGGGGCGATAGGTGTCGCCCTGCTTCCACATGACGCCCTGGTGCGTGTAGGCGAGGGGCAGGTACATGTGAACCTGGTAGATGATGTTCGTGAGGTCCAGCGGGGAGAAGCACCCGTAGGCCCACGGGGAGTCCTGTCCGTTGCATTCGACGATCATCGGCATTTCGGGGTCAATCTCGCGGATGGCCTCGGCAGCGCGCTTCTGGAGCGTCCAGAAGTCGCATCCCGGCGCGGCCTCGCCAATTTGCATCGGCTCGTTCCAGAGGTCGTAGCCGTAGATGCCCTCGCGCCCCTTGAAGCGCCGAGCGATGCGGCGCCATGTCTCGATGAAATGCTCGGCCACGGCGGGGTCGTGGAGGATGTTCCACTCGTTGAACTCGTTCTTCATCCCCGGAACCTCGTGCATGTCGATAACGACCTTCATGCCGCGCGCCACAGCTTGCGGGAGGACGAACGAGTCGAAGTGGTCAAGCCTTGTTTTTAGCCAGCGGTCATATTCGCCAAGGTCCGGCGTCACCTTCTGCGCATTCCAGTTGCGGCCCATCTGGTAGCGGATCAGCGTCGCGCCCCAGGACTGGAGCGTGTCGAAGTCGTCGAGGGTCATCTCCTGCGATGGGGACATTACGCCACGGAAAACATCTTTTTCACACAGAGCCACAGAGCCACAGAGATTTTTGCTTTGATTGTTTGGCGCGGTCTCCCTCTGTGTCTTTGTGCCTCTGTGTGAGATAATTCTATCCGAATATGCGCACTTCAGCGTCTGGTTCGTGATCGGCCAGAGGGGAACGGGCTCGCCGATGCGGAGAGTCGAGAGATCGAAGACGGCGCGGCCGCTCGTTTCCTGGAGGCCGATCATCATGCGCGCCTTGGATCGAGTCGTTCCGGCGACGAGATCGGACACGCGGATGGTCTGCTGGGGGAAGTCGCCGAGACGGTTCGGCGTGTTGGGGTAGCTCCATTCGCCGGAGAGCGGGTCTTCGTATTCGAATTGGAACTTCAGGCCCGTGTACCAGTGCAGCGGCTTGGCGATGCGTTCGCCGCTCGCTACGATTGAGGCGCCGATGGGCCTGCCGTCCCATTCGGCGATGTCGAGCTGTGCCGTGGCGAGGCCGCCGGTCTCCTCCTCGCCGACCGGAACATCGACAATCAGGAGGTTGCCCTCTATGCGGGCGTTCGGCCCGCATTTCCAATTGAGCGCGGGCGCATCGGCCGCGACGATTCGCGGCCCTCCCAGAATAGCGGCGGCCGCCACGGTGATTATTGCAAAGGATCTGCTCTTCATGGATTGCTCCTATCGAATTTCACCAGGAATGCGGCGGAACCGGCGAGTTCCTTCGTGAGCGACAGGCGATTGCCGTCCAGTTTCATTCTTGCGGGCGCGAAGTCACGTTCGTGGTCGAGTATCGCAGCTGAGACGGGCGTCCCGGCGTTCCTAACATCTACTATAATCTCCTTCGCCGTGCCGCCGTAGTCCGAGACGAGCAGCCATCCGGTCTTGCCGTCCGCCGACTTCGCGGCGAAGGTGGCCACTGTCCCTTCGTGCGTCGATTCGCACAGCGTGGCGCATTCGGCCATCAGCTGGCCAAACGCCTTGAGCGCGTGCCACACCTTGTATTTGTTTCCGAAGTCATCCATGTAGCCCCAGGCACCGGTATGCCGGCACCCGTAGTAGAACGCCTGGCTGTATTTGGACGTCTGGAGCCGCGACAGCACCGAAAGCGCAAAGCACGACGAGTCGATGCCGTTGTGCGAGCGGGGGCCGGACCACACGCGCTCCTGCACGGCGGGGTCGGCGCTGCGCAGCGCCGCGAAACCGCCCTCGCCGAGGAAGTGCCATTCGTCGTTGACCAGCTCGCAATCGGTGAAGCCGTATTCGTCGCAGATCCGGCGGGCGGCCTCGGCCTGTTCGATGAGGTCTTCGGGTATGGAGCCGTAGTAGTGCCAGGAGATGAAATCGGGCGCGACGCCAGCCTCCCTGCAGCCGTCGAGGATTGCCCGCAGATACGGCTCGTCCCACCAGCACAGCGCGGGGCCGCCGACCTTGATGTCGGGGAACTCGCCCTTGAGTCGCTTCAGCGTCTTGACGAACAGCTCCACGAAGAGCTTTTGCCGGATTTCGGCGGTTTCCGCGTCGGGCCTGTCGGCTAGGCACCACATGCAGTTGTCGTTGTCCGGCTCGTTCCAGATTTCCCAGTACTTGATGCCCCACCGCTTGCCGTCGGCCCAGCCCTGGTTGTAGTGGCGCACCGTCCCGGCGAAGGTCTCGACCAGCTTGTCGATGTCATCGGGGATCCGGGCGTTGAAGTGCGTAGCGCCCGAATGCTCGATGGATGTCCCCAGCCGGTAGAAAATCTCCAGGCCGATGTCGCGGGAAAGGCCCAGCAGGTAGTCTGTGGCCTCGAAGTAGTAGTTTGACGGGTTGGAGGCGTCGAGGTGCGGCAACGGGAAGATGAAGTGGGCATCGACGACGCGCTGGCCATCGTTGATGCGCGCGAGGTCGTGGGTGCGCACGGAGTGGAAGTTCAGCGCCTTCACGTCGCGCGAGGTGTCGGCCACGTCCTCAACCATCGGCGCGTAGCCAGACGAGTGAAGTTCCCTGCGGACGGGGCCGGTCTCGGCTGCAAAGTCCGCCCCCAGCCCCGCACATTTTCCATTTGCGCCCATTGCCATTGCACCAACGAGAATCGTCAACGCGGAAACATGGAGACGCTTCATGTCTTGCGAAACAGTGCCCAATCGCTCACTTTAGAATGATGGTGAACCCCATCTCCTCATTTAGGCGAACATTCGAGAAGCGCCAATTGTAGTAGGGAATATACGTATCTGAACCATGGCCGTCGCCCCATGTCGCAAGTCCTGCATAGACCGTCCTGCCGTACTCGCCGTTCACATCCTCGTATTCATAGACCTTGAGCCAAATCCCCGAGTCAGAGAATCTGAACAGGCAGGTGAACCTGTTGCCCTCGCGGACCAGACGCACCCATGTGGGCGTTGCATCGTATGGACCAGTCTCAGCACCTGCAACGGCACTCTGATTCACTATGCTCTGGTCTGTCGCCGTCTTCTGCCTGGACTGGACGTAGAAACGGTCGTCTTCATCACGATACACGCCATATATGCTCATCATTGCGGAAGTGTCGAGCGAACTGCGCACCATCAGCCCGGCCCTGCGCCAAAGCGACTGACTGGCGACAGGAAGAGATTCCATCCTGGCCGTCAAAGTGAAATCACCCTTCGCTGGCTGCCACAGGAAATTGTAGCCGTTTGCGCCGCTGAAGATACCCCGTCCGCCATGTGCGAAATCAAGCGAACCGTCGGCGTTCACCTTGACGTCGCCAGAGAACGGGGAACTGGCGTCGGCATCAAACGAACGGGCGTTCGTCCACCCATCCGGCAACGCCCTCGGAACAACGGGTACAAGTTGCGAAGCCGGAATCGCAGCGCGCTCCACGCTTCCGCTCCAATATAGACAGCAAGAACCCATGCCGGTCCCGTGATGCCATGTCGCTGTAACATCGTGCTCGCCCTCAGTTAGGTATATCGTGCCAAGTGATGCAAGATGGTATAGAACGGGATTGCCGTCAATCCAAAGATAGACGCCGCCATCCGAATCAAACGCGTAGGTGCCGTCAAACGGCACGATAAGCTTGCCAGACCAGTGGACGAAAAGATTCTCCGTCTCACCACCAACCGAGACGTCCGCGATGTTGATCATTGCATTCGTCGTTACAAGAGCCAACGCCTCGCCGCCCGTCGTAACTACATGGTTGGTCCACCATTCGCCATGCAGGCCGATGCCGTTCCCGACAAGGTACGGACGCGCCGTGCAATCCGCCGAATACGCCATGTCAGAGCCGTTGATCGTCGTAACGCGATATGTGTAGAGAGAGCCAACTGTGACGCTCGAATCGGTCCAGGACGTCGTCGCGGCGGGAATGCCGCTGTCCACGACCTCCCATGCGCCGTCGTCCGTCTTGCGCTCGACGGTGTACGTGCCGTAGCCGGCAGGCGTCCATGTCAGCGTCACGGACGGCGTTCCGCTTCCATACGAGACCGCGATGTCCTCTACAGCCTGCACAGCCTCCGCAAGATCGGAATCAAGCCATCCGTAGAGCTGGATTTCGGATACGTAGCCGCTCCATGGATTGCCGGGA
>JAEEGL010911659.1_pt1 | contig 14577 bp, 9 predicted proteins | sample 9134231 | NCBI WGS metagenome assembly JAEEGL01 (sample SAMN16246548, study PRJNA631951) | gut metagenome | biome: gut microbiome; feature: rumen; material: fiber-attached | host: Bos | place: Iran: Karaj | collected 2018-10
AGCGCCTTGAGCACTTCGCCTATCCCGGAAATCGTGCCGCCCGTGCCTACGCCGGAGCAAAAGCCGTCGATCGGGCCCGCGACCTGTTCCAGTATTTCCAGCGCCGTATGATGCTTATGCACCATCGGATTTGCCGGATTCACGAACTGATGCGGTACATAGACATTCTTATCCTCGTTCTGCATTTTTACCGCGAGGTCGACGCATTCCTGTATGCAGTCGCCGATATTGCCGCGGTCTTTTACCAGCAGCACTTCCGCGCCGTAGTGCCGGACGAGTTTCCTGCGCTCCTCACTCACCGAATCCGGCATGATAATGACGGTTCGATACCCCATTACCGCGCCGATGAGCGCTAAGCCTATACCCTGATTGCCGCTCGTCGGTTCGACGATCACCGTGTCATCATGGATGATTCCGTTCTTTATTCCAGCGAGAATCATATTGTAGGCAGTGCGTGTTTTGATGGAACCGCCTACATTGAGTCCTTCGTATTTGACTAGTATCTGCGCGTCGTCCGGACCGACCATGCGATTGAGCCGAATCATCGGCGTATGTCCGATTGCGTCTAAAATCGTATCGTAAATCAATGCTAATCTATTACTCCCATCTAAGCGTTCAACTGATCTTATTGATTATACATGATTTTCCGTTCCAAGTGAAGTATCATTCGGCCACTTAAGTCCAACGTCGTGAAGAAACTGCACGATCGTCTGCTCACAGCGCGCCTTATCGACCAAGCGCGCTGTCGCGTGACCGGCGCCCGGTATCGATAAAAGCAGCTTTTGCGGCGATACGCATGCGTCGTAAAGCTGCTGCACCATCTGAAACGGCACAAAATGATCCCGTTCGCCGTGAATAAACAATACCGGCACGCGAACATTCGGCATCGCGTCGATAGCGGAAGCGTCCTTCATGCGGTATTTGGCATAATGACGGCACAGCAGGTCGGTAACCCACAGAAACAGGTGCGAAGGTAAATGATAGTAGTGCGCGATCTGATATGTGAGCACGGCTTTGATCGACGTATAGCCACAATCTTCCACCACCGCTTTCACCGAAGCGGGTGGGTCGTTCGCCGCTGCCAGCAGTACGCTCGTCGCGCCCATAGATACGCCGTCGAGCACGATATTGCCGCCGGCAATCTGCCCGTCGATGTACCGAACCCATGCGATAATATCCGTCTTTTCATAGGCGCCGAGCCCAAGGTATTTCCCTTCGCTCTGCCCGTGCGCACAATGGTCGATCAGCAGGACATTCCATCCCATCCGCACATAGAACTCGCCGTCCACGGCCCGCGAGTAAGCGTTGGACATATGTCCGTGTGCGAGCAGCACGGTATTCTCCGCATGGTTGTCGATCCAATACGCGTGCAGCTTCAGGCCACGGTTTTCGATAAATACGTCCTGTGCGCCCAAACTTTTGAGTCTTTCCAACGCTTCCTGCATGGCCGTTTCGGCAAGCTTGCTTTTTTCGGACAGCTTTTCGTACGGTATGGGCTTATTCTTCATGAATGCGTCATGAAAGCACTTATAGCCTAAACATACGATCGCTATCAGCAATGCAGGTATCAGCAGCAACAGCCACAACATATACTAGTTTCCTTACCTCGCTTACATTTTAATGCGCATGATTATGCTGATGTCCCTGCGTGCTTCCGCAAGGCAAATTGGTCAAATAATTCGAGCAGAACGGCACGATACGCCCATCGCGATAAACATGCAGGCTGCACTGCCGCAGCCGCGCCAGATCGATCGTGTGCGCATCCTGGAACGCCATGCTGGTGATCGTAAAACCATGTGTCTTCAATCGTTCCGCAAAGCCTTCCAGCGAATGCGGATCCGCGTCGCAGCATTCATCACCGCGGCGCGACCAGCGTCTCCCGATAAAGTTTCGGTTTTTATCCGCCGAACCCACGCCGCAGCAGCAAGCTTCCTCCTGCGGCGGCGTCAATGCGCACAGTCCTTCGGGCATCATCACAAAATCGCCATGGAAACCGCAAAGCGGATGGTCGCAGCAGGACGGCACAAAGTATTCGCGCTTTATCAGTCCGTCGGTCTGCGCTTCCATCTGCTCCAGAAGTTCCGGAAGCGTAAACCTCTTTTCATCATTGGGCAGCGACGGCATACGGCCAAGATAGGTTACAGGCTGAAAATGCACGCCGCGCACGACGGGCGACTGTTCCATCGCAAAGCGCAGGATATCGCCTATTCTGTCCGTATTCACGCCCGGCACCAAGGTGGGTACCAGCGTTACGCCGATGCGGTTTTTCCCGCACAGTTCGATCGCTTTTTTCTTGATTTCCCACATCGGCCGGCCGCGCAAAGCCTTGTAGACTTCGTCATCCGTCCCGTCAAACTGCATAAACACAAATGAAAGCCCCGCTTCGCCCAACGCCCGCACATACGGCTCGTCCTCCGCAAGACGCACGGCGTTGGAATTGAGCTGGACGTATTCAATGCCGTTTTCTTTTGCGTAGGCGACCAATTCAGGAAGGTCGTCCCTCAGCGTCGGTTCTCCCCCGCTGAGCTGCAAAAAAGTCAGGCCACGTTCAGCGATATCCTTTATCCACTCCTTAACCTGCTCGGTACCCGCGTCTTCTTCCGGGTATGCGTCCGCAAAGCAGAAGCGGCATTGCATGTTGCAGCGGTTTGTCACTTCCAGCAGGATGCAACAGGTCTGCTGCAGATGACCCGAACAAAGTCCGCACTCCCACGGGCATTCCGGCAGATCGTGCGTTTGCGCGGGCGGCGCGCCGGCACACCAATCCCTAAATCCCTTTCCACGCCAGACAACGACGGACATCACGCCATGTTCCGGGCATTTTTTCTGCAGATAAACAGCTCCGTCTTTTTCCATGTACCGAGCCGATACCTGACGCAGGCAGACCGGACACAAGCTGACAGTATGGCTGATGATGTTTTTGCTCATTTTTCCTCAAGCTCCGTTTCCACATCGTGCACTTTGCCGTTCACGATCTCTTCAGAAAGGTACACTTGTCCGCATTTTGGGCAACGCGGCAGGTCGGCGTAGAACTCATGCTCCAAGTAATGGAACGTTGTTTTTGCCGGTTCAAGCGGCACATTGCATTTCGCGCACACCAAATTCTTCTTATCCATTGCCGCTCCTTTCACTCCTGTTCCTGGATTTTCAGCCTGTGGCAGTAGACATTCACCAGCTCAAAGCCATCGTCCTTGGGACGGTACTCCACCCAACAGGTAATGGCGCCTTCCCGCAAATGTCCGATATAGCATCCCGTGTCAGCATCCAATATGCGCGCTCCGGTTCCTTCACAATAGGCGATCGTGCGCACAACGTCATCGTCCAGCAGAAGGAGCGTATCCATCTTGTCCGACAATTCCTTGGGGATATGTACACAAACTGCTTTTTCCGGCAGTTCTGCATGCTTTTCGTTCCACACGTTCTCTATCAGCTCCTTTTTCAGCAACATGCGGTTCAGCCTGCGCATCGAAAGCGACGGCGCACGACGGCTTCCGTCGTTCAGATCAAACAGCAGGTCTAAAATGTGTACGCAGCGCTTATCCTCGCTCACCAGCGTATCCCGACAATTGGAACAATATGTGATGTACGGCAGGTCGGAAAGCGCGCGGCGGTTTTCAACGATCGCCTTATGCAGCTTCTGGTTGGCTAAATACATATGCCCTCCCCAACCGCAGCACGGCGCTATACGCTCGTCGAATTCCTGCAGTTCAGCACCCGATGCTTCAGCAAGGCGCCGCACGCTCTGCTGCATTTGCGCATCGTTTCGCGCTGCACACGGATCAAATACGCTCTGTACGTCCCGATCGATTCGCACGCCGTCGGGGATACCCTGCTCGCAGATAAACGTATACAGATCCACGCCTTCGATCTGCGGCAGATAATGCGCAAAATGCTTTTTACAGGTCGGGCAGGCAAAAATCATTTTTGGTTTCCCGAGCATTTCCCATTGCTCTGCGATATGATCCATAGCGTCGACATGTTCCGGGATCTGACCGGCCCAGTCGGAAGGAACGCCGCAGCAACCGAGTATCAATCCCGTTTTCGGGTTCTTTTCACGCAGATACTCATAAGTCCGCGTCACATAGCGCGGATCTGAAGCGCCCAACTGGCAGCCCGGGAAGAACGCGTATTCGCTCGATTCAAAGCCAGGCGCGTTTTTGGCGAAAGCAGCTTGTTCGGAATTGGAAAACGCCATATCTCTGAGCCAATAGTCATGAAATGCCGGCGGCAGCACGCCTTTGTCGTGGAAACGGCGCCTCGCTTCCGTCAAAAGCACATCCGTCTGAATGTGCTCGGGGCACAGATCGCCGCACAGGCCGCAAAGATTGCAGGATGAGATGACCCGCATGCCCTCGCGCTTCGCGACCATTTTTATGGCATTCATGCTGACCCCTGCATCGTGCGCGATTCGTTTGGGCATATAATGCATGCGGCGCATCATCTCACAATGGTCGATACAATTGTTGCATTCGCATACCAGACAGCGTTTTGCTTCGGCAACAGCTTCGTCGGGCGTGTAAGCAGTTCCGTCCGCAGGTACGACGCCAGGTTCGTTTTTCATATTCAGCGGACGATACTGCGCGTCGCGCGCTTCCGCATCCGTGACGCGGAAAGGCGTCACTCTGCCTACTTTCAGGTAATTTTCGACCGACAACGCGCCGCGCATACCGTTCTCGATCGCGCGCACGACGTCGGCGCCGGTCACTTCGCCGCCCATGACGACGCCGCTGCGCGTCGTTGCGAGCGTATCATTATCCCAGCCTTGTAAAAGGCCGAAATCGGTTCCTGTTTTTCCCGTTGAAACATATATCGCATCGAAATCCGACAACTCGTCGAGCGAGCGAATTTCTCTGTTGAGTACCAGTTCATAAGGGGCATGCATCGCCTGTAAGGCGATCTCGTCGGAGTATATCTTCTCCGGCAGATATCCGGCTAAACTGCCGCCGATCTTATCGGTCTTTTCAAACACTGTAACCGGATATTTTTTAGAAGCCAGTCTGACCGCGCAGCTCAATCCGCCGGGGCCAGCGCCAATAATCGCCACACGCTTGGTCTTCGGCGGCAGATTATACTTAAACGGTTCGGTTTTCTTCGCATGTTCCACGCAGGCGCGTTCCAAAAGGCGCAAAGATATGCAGGCGTCATTGTCTGTCCGTACACAAGCCGCTTCACACGGATGCGGGCAGATTCTGCATACGATACCCGGGAACATGAGCTTATCACGCATCAGGCGATAGGCTGCGTCAAAATCGCCGCGCTGAATTTTTTCAATGAATCTTCGCACGTCCAAGCCGAATATACACGCGCGTTCACAGCCCGGCAGGCAATCGTGCACACACGCGTCGGCAAATACTGCCAATTCCATTTCATTCAACATACGCATTCTCCCAATTCCAGAATATTATGCCGTTGATAGAAGAATATGGGGCAGACGAAAACGCCTGCCCCACACAATTAAGTACGCAACTTAGACGGGGTTTGCCTGAATCTCTGCAAGCTCTTCAAAGAGGTCAGAACCCAAGAAGTACTTGTCGGGTTTGATTTCCTTGCCTTCTTTGAGCGCATCGATCGCGGCCTTGACCTTTTCGGGAGTCGCGGGCAGTTCATAGATGCGAGCGCCGGTAGCCCTGGCGATACCGTTGATGATCGCCATATGGCCGGAACTCTGGAACATCTCGGAGCAGCCGGTGGAACCCTGCGGGCCGTTCTCACGCGGAGTCTCGACATAGATGACTTCGATATCATCCGGCACATCCTCGATGTACGGGATGCCCGCGCCGTAGAGATCCTTATGCTTCACAACATCGTCGTAGTTCTCTTTGAGAGCGAAGCCGACGCAGTGGCTCAGTCCGCCGTAGGCCTGGCCTTCGACTGCCTGCTTGCTGCCCAGAACGCCGATATCGACGATAGCGGTGATGTTCAGGACCTTGGTCTTGCCGGTCGTGATGTCGACTTCGACTTCAGCCATGAACAGACCGATGTTCTGCTGTACGGACGGGTCGCCCATGCCGGTGTTCGGATCCATGGGAACGATCATGCCAGTGGTATCATAGATGCCCTGGTACTTGGTCGGGATGCCTTCGGCGACCATTTCGTCATAGGTGCGATAGGTGCCGTCGGGCTTGCGCATTGCATCCATCAGCTTCTTGGCGCCGTCGATGGTCGCCATACCGGCCATGTGGTGCGAACGGCTGGACGCAGCAGGACCGGTGATCGGGCAGATCGCGGTGTCAGCCTGGACGATCTTGATCTGGTCAGGCGTGAGGCCCAGCGGACGCAGCGCCTCATGCGTATGCACGAGCGTACCGATATCGGAACCCTGGCCCTGGTCTTCCCAAGTGTTGTAATGCGTTACGGTACCATCGGGGTTCAGCTCGAGAGCGATCTCCGCATGGTCGATACCGGCCGTGACATTGTAGCCGCCCCAGACGATGCCGACGCCGTGCTTCTTGGTGTCGGTGCTGGCAGCCTTGGCGCGTGCGACAGCCGCTTCGTACTTCGGACGCATCATGTCCATGATCTTCTCCATCGTGTAGATCTTGAACGGATAGCCGTTGTTGTTGGTCTGGCCGTCACGAGCGATGTTCCTGTAGCGGATCTCGAACGGATCGATGCCGATCTTGTCAGCCATCATATCCATGAGCGCTTCCGAGCAGGTGTAGGCCTGCGGGGAACCGAAGCCACGGTAGGAAGTACCGAACGCATTGTTCGAGGTGACTACACGGGACAGGCCGCGCATGTTGGGGATGTAGTACGGATAGCCCATGAAGCGCTGTGCCTTTTCAACGAGCGTGTATGCGCACTCCGTGAAGGCACCATGGTCATAAGCGAGATCCCATTCCATAGCGGTGATCTTGCCGTTTTCGTCGCAGGCGAGCTTGCCGTTGCTGAACGCAGGCGCGCGCTTGCCGCTGAAGTGCTGATGCTCTTCATAGGTCATCGTGAGCGTAACAGGCCTGTTGACCGCCATCACGCATGCACCGACGAGGCCGACGTTACCCGGCGAAATGGAGTAACCGAAGCTTGCACCGGTCGGGTTCTCGATGATGCGGATCTTGTCGGGGGTCAGGCCCAAGCCAGCTGCGAGCACCTTCGGCGGTACGCCGACGGCCAAGCTCTTGCAGTGGATGGTCAGGCGGCCTTCCTCATCCCAGTAGCCCTGCAGAACGTCGGGCTCGATGGGCAGGTGGGGCTCACGCTGAGAATAGAAGCTGCCTTCCACGACGTACTTGGATTTCTCCATAATCGGACGCGTGTCTTCGCCTTTGATGACGGGCGCTTCCAGGTACTGGTTGGGCATGCTTTCATGAATCCGCTCTGCACCAGGTGCGAGGGCTTCAAGAGCAGTCGTGTATTCCGGCAAAGGCTCAAGGTCAACTTTGACAAATTTTGCCGCTTCACGGGCATGCGCTTCGGTATCCGCGACAACCACGGCTACCACGTCGCCATAACGGAAAACTTTCTTGTCCATCAGGATCGGACGCTCGAAGCCGTTGCCCTTGGCACGTGCATGTACCAGCGGGAAGGTGATGCGGTTGATGCCCTTTACATCGGCAGCAGTCACGACTTTGACTACGCCAGGCATCTTCTCGGCTTCTGCGAAGTCGATGCTCTTGATGTTCGCATGGACGGCTTTGCCCATGACCATAGCGGCATGCAGCGTGTCGGACGGCATCTTGAGCTGGATGTCATCGCCGTAATCGCAGGTACCGCAGACCTTAGCCAGAGCGGCCGGACGCGGATAATAGGTGTTGTAAATACGGCCGTCTTCCGGAATCTTGAAGTACATGTCTTCCATCTTCGCTTCGCCGCGCATGACTTTCGCTGCTTCCATAACGGCATCAACGAGGGGCTTATAGCCGGTGCAGCGGCAAAGGTTGCGGTTCTTCTGGAACCAAGCGCGCACTTCGTCACGCGTGGGGTTGGGGTTCTCCTGCAGCAGGCCATATGCGGAAACGATAAAGCCAGGCGTGCAGAAGCCGCACTGTACGCCACCGTACACGATCCACGCCAACTGGATCGGATGCAGGTTGTTGGGCGTGCCGATGCCTTCAATGGTCAGGATCTCATCATAATCCTTAATGTTCTTCATCTTGCGCACGCAGGCACGCACGACTTTGCCATTAAGCAGTATGGAGCAGGCGCCGCACTGGCCGGCTTTGCAGCCAAGCTTCGTGCCGGTCAGACCGGTACGACGCAGAACGTCGGCCAACGTATCCTTCTCCGGGTCACAGATCAGCATGCGATCTGCACCATTGATCTTCAGCCAAATTTTCCTATAAGCCATATTTTCTCTCCTTTACCTTTGGTTTTCTTAATTATCATCGCACATAAAAGGCGATGGCAACATCTGGTTTGGGTAAAACGACACGAAACAAACAAAAACACTATGCATCATAGACGTTACGTGATTTATGCGCACAGAAACCGGCGACCATCCTGCTGCCGCCGCAAAAAAATATATTCAGCATGCAATGCTTCCCGTAGAACTATGCACTGTGCTCATCATTTCTGTCTGTATATAGCATATTGGTTTATCCTCTTTTTGTCAAGAGGAAAAGCTCTGGTAAAGGTCGTAGGATTTAGTAACTTACTGCGCCGATTCGCCCGCCAATTTCAGGAACGCTGCTTCATCCAGCACGGGGATTCCCAGCGTCCGCGCCTTTTCCAGCTTGCTTCCGGCTTTTTCGCCTGCGACTACATAATCTGTTTTTTTACTCACGCTGCCGGCCGCGTTTCCGCCGAGCGTACGAATCAATTCTTCCGCTTCAGTGCGGCTCATTCCCGTAAGCGTGCCGGTCACTACAACGGTTTTTCCCGCGAACGAACCGGTTTGCTTTCCGGGCGCTTCGACCTCACGCGGATGCACCCCATGCGCGAGCAGAAGATCGATCTGCGCGGCGATCCCCGCATCGTGGAAAAAGTCATACACGCTTGCAGCGACGATATCGCCAACGTCGTCAATCGTGAGCAATTCTTCCACCGACGAACAGCGCGCGTTTTCCAGCGAACGGTAATGTGCGGCAATATCGCGCGCAGTTTTTACGCCTACATTCGGTATCCCGAGCGCAAATAGGAACGCGGAAAGATCGCAGTCCTTGCTTTTTTCGATCGCCTGCAAAAGGTTCTGCGCACGCTTAGGGCCAAATCCTTCCAGCGGCGTAAGCTGTTCCAGAGTTAAATCATATAACTGCGGGATCCTCGTCAGATTCAGCTGTTCGTTCAGCAGTTTTGCCGTTTTTTCGGAAAGCTGCTCGATATCCATCGCGTTGCGGGAAGCGAAATGGACCAGCCTTCCTACGATCTGCGGCTGGCAGGAAAGCGAGTTCGTGCAGAACACGTGCGCGCCGCGCCGTTCCACATGCGCCCCGCAGGCGGGACATACGCTCGGCAGCTGCACCGCGGCTTTCGGCACGTCATCGGGAACACTGCCGAGTATCTCCGGAATGACGTCGTTGCTGCGCCGTAGAAAGACCGTCGAGCCGATGCCGACACGTTTTCTCTGAATGTCGTCAAAATTGTTCAGCGTGGCGCGGCGGATGGTAACGCCCGCCAATTCAACGGGCGTGAGCTGTGCAAGCGGCGTCAGCTTCCCCGTACGTCCAACTTCCCACGTGATATTCTCCACCACGGTCGTCGTTTCCTCGGCGGGGAATTTATACGCTACTGCCCAGCGCGGGAACTTATCGGTATACCCCAGCACCTCGCGCGTACGGAAGTCTGTGATCTTAATTACCATCCCGTCGATCAGGAAATCCAGCTCGCTGCGTGTCTCTCCCACTTCGGAAATGGACCTCTCCACGGCAGAAACTGCGTCAAAATACCGCAGGTACGGGCTGAGCGTAAATCCGTTTTCCTTCAAAAAGGCGAGCATCTGCGCATGGTTTTTCAAATCAGCGCCCTCGATAAATCCGACATTGTAGCAAAAACAGCTCAGGCGCCGCTTAGCCGTCACCTGCGGATCGATGTTGCGCAGCGCTCCCGCAGCTGCATTGCGCGCGTTTTTGAGCGGTTCGGTGCTTTCGTTGTTCAATTCTTCCAGCACGGAAAGCCGCATATAGCATTCCCCCTGCACTTCCATCCTTCCGCTGAAAGGAATCATTTGGGGAACATCGGAAATAGTGCGGACCTGCGCGAGTATGCCTTCGCCCACGATCCCGTTTCCGCGCGTGGCAGCCTGCACGAGCGCACCGTTCTCATAAGTCAGATTGATCGTAAGCCCATCAAACTTATATTCGAGCGCGTACTCGGGATCCGGCAGATTCTCTCCCGTGCGGGCAGTGTGCTCCGCAATAAGCTTCACCGCGCGCGCATGCCAGTCGTACAGCTCCCCCATGGAACGGACTTTATCGAGACTCCACAGCCGTTCCAGATGCCTGTGCGGCATGAATCGCACGCTGGGCGCGCCGCCGACTTTATTCGTGGGCGAATCCGCCAGCACCGTGCCGCTTTCGCGCTCAAGCGTCAAAAGCTCGTCATAGAGACGGTCGTACTCCGCATCGCTGACAAACGGTTGATCCTGCTCGTAATAAGCCGCCGCATATGTTTTCAAAAGGGCTGTCAATTCGTGCTGTCGCTGTGTCGGTTCCATTGCGAGAGCTTCCTCCTACTTAAATCGTTTCAATGGGCGCATAAGCCGCCGCAAACTTCTTAACCGTGTTCCCAAAATCGATTTCGACGATCTGTGCGGTTCCTGCCCCTTCGACGCGCAATACCGTGCCTTCTCCAAACGTTGCGTGACGTACGCGCGCATGCACCGCGAAGGTCTTATTGGTCTCCGCCTGGGAACGCGGCGCGTTCTCGGCATGTACGCCGAAAACAGCGTGCATATCCGCTTGCCTTGCGGGCGTTTTCTGCTCCGCGGGCAATGCGGCGGTATATCCGGAACCGTATTTGGATCTGGGCGTTTCGGCAGCGGAAAAACCGTGCGACCAATTGTCGTCATACCGGCTCACATGCATCAGCTCATCCGGTATTTCGTCCAGAAAACGCGACGGCACCGCCATATAATAATCTTTCCCGAACAAGGCACGCTGCCTCGCATGCACCAGATACAGCCGCGCACGCGCGCGCGTGATTCCGACGTAACACAAGCGCCGTTCCTCTTCCAGTTTGTCCGGCCCGTCAAGGATTCTCCGTCCCGGGAATATTTCATCCTCCATGCCGGTTATAAACACTACGGGAAACTCGAGGCCTTTTGCCGAATGCAGCGTCATCAGCGCTACCTGTCCGTTGTCGTCCTCCATGGAATCGATGTCCGAAATCAGAGCGACATTCTCAAGATACGCCATCAGTACGTCGCCATCCTCTTCGTAGCCGTCCTCGAATTCACGCATGGCGCCTATGAGCTCCGCTACGTTCTGTGCGCGCGTTTCGTAGGATTCCTTTTTATCGTCGCGCAGGTAATCGTCGTAACGTATGACGTCCAAAACCATCTGCCCGAACTCGTGTAACGGCATCGTGTCGCGCACAGCGAGGAGCTGTTTCATATCCTCCACAAATTTCTCAATCTTGGGACGCGCACGGTTGGAAATCCCTTCCGGTTCCATAGCGGCCAAGAACATCGGCACGCCTCTTTGCGCCGCCGACAGCGCCAGTTCCGACACGGTGTTTTCGCCGATTCCGCGTCTCGGCACGTTGATGACGCGCAAAAGCGCCACGTCGTCCGCAGGATTGCTCAGCAGCCGCAGGTACGCAAGGATGTCCTTGATCTCCTTGCGCTCGTAGAAGCGCGTGCCGCCGTACACGCGATAGGGAATGCCGTACCCGATCAAAGCGGTTTCGAGAACGCGGCTCTGCGCGTTTGTGCGGTAAAGTATGGCAAAGTCGTCGTAGCGACGGCCGTCCCGAATGCCGTGAAGGATCTGGCTACAAACGTAGTCCGCTTCGTATCGCTCGTTCTGTGCGCAGTAGTTTTCGATCAGCGCGCCGCCGGTTTGCGTGGTCCAGAGCTTTTTCTGCTTGCGGCCGCGATTGTTGCCGATCACGGCGTTTGCCGCATCCAGAATGACCTGCGTAGATCGATAGTTCTGTTCCAGACGCACGACGGTCGCGCCGGGAAAATCGTGTTCAAATTCCAGGATATTGCGTATATCCGCGCCGCGCCAGCCGTAGATGCTCTGATCGTCGTCGCCTACGACGCAAATATTGCGGTGTATGGCGCTCAGCATCTGCACAAAGCGGTATTGCAGCATGTTGGTATCCTGGTATTCGTCTACAAGTATGTAGCGGAATTTGTTCTGATAGTATTCCAGTACGTCTTTATTCTCTTCAAACAGCAGAAGCACGTTGCGCAGCAGATCGTCAAAATCCATGGCGTTGCTCTGCTTGAGCTTTTTCATATATGTCCGGTAAACGTTCAGCATCACGTCGCCCGACATGGACGCATCTTTGAGATACGCTTCCGGATCGATCGTGCGGTTTTTCACGCCGGAAATAGTCTCCTTGAGCATGCGCTTGGAAAACACCTTGTCGTCCAAGGAGAGGCTTTTGATGATCTCGCCGTAAACGGTCATCTGATCCGCGTCGTCATAAATGACGAACGACCGGTCGTATCCGAGTTTGTCCGCGTGCCGCCTTAAAATGCGCGCGCAGCATGAATGGAACGTCATCACCCACATTTCCGACGCGTCGCAGCCAACGAGTTGCTCCGTGCGCGCGCGCATCTCTCCCGCCGCTTTATTGGTAAAAGTCAGCGCCAGAATCTGCCATGGAGCGACGCCGCAGTCCTGTACCATATGCGCGATACGGTACGTCAGAACGCGTGTTTTCCCCGATCCGGCGCCCGCCAGTATCAGCAGCGGGCCGTCTATACATTCCGCAGCCTCGCGCTGCGGTTTGTTCAAATCCTGTAAATCCATATTCCCCCCTATTTTGCATTTTTATTATAGCATGAATCAATGAAATCCGCACGCATCGCTTCAGCGCGTCATACACTGAATCAGATATGGAAGTGCGTGTGCGAAAATTGAAAAAACGTCGGCTGCTGATCGCGATCTTTTCCCTGGCGCTGCTGGCCGTGAGTGGGTATATTTTCATCAACGCCAATCTCCGGCCCGCGCTGCTGGGGTTGGCCGAAGCGCGCGTGCGTTCGATTGCGGCCAACGCCATGCACGAAGCGATATTGGACACTTTTCAGGACGATAACATCTATAATTCTCTGGTCGATATCCACGAGACCGGCAGCAGCGTGTACCTCCTTCAGGCAAACAGCGGAAAGATCAATTCCCTTGCCTCCGTCTGCGCGCAAACGGCACAGGAACGCATCTCCGGTTTGGGCGAGCAGGGCGTATCCATCGCGATCGGTACGGTTATCGGCATCCCGCTCCTTGCCGGGCGCGGGCCGCAGCTGATGGTCTCCTTCACCCCTGTCGGCTCCGTTCACACATCCTTTGAAAGTGAATTCCGTTCCGCAGGCATCAATCAGACGCTTCACAGGATCAACCTTCACATGTCCGCTTCCGTGCAGATCATTCTCCCCGGGATCACACACAACGTGAACGTTACCGGCGAAGCGACGATCGCGGAAAGCATCATCGTGGGCGATGTACCGAACGCATACACCAATGTGGAGGACGAAAACCGACTTTATGATTTGCTTCCGGACGACGACTGACGCGCAAAAAAGGAAGTGCAAAACGCATTTCTGTGCGCTATAATATTGTCTGCACGCTTTGGAAAGGAATTCGATACACCATGCACACCGACATAGAGAAAGAAACGCAGACAATCCTGAACGATCTTTTATCCGCCAGCCATCTTACGGCGAACGAGCTGTTCGTGCTGGGCTGCTCTACCAGTGAGGTGGGCGGCCATTGCATCGGCACGGCCTCAAACGAAGAGATCGCGCATGAAATTCTTGGCATCATACTGCCGGCAATCCGCTCCGTCGGCGCATTCATGGCGGTACAATGCTGCGAGCATCTGAACCGTGCGCTCGTGGTCGAACGCGCATGCATGGAGCACTTCGGCTTGACGCAGGTGTGGGTCAAGCCATGGCTGCATGCCGGCGGCGCGATGGCGGTTGAAGCGTTCCGGCAATTTGACGACCCGGTTGTCGTAGAGGATCTGCGCGCGCAGGCGCAGGCGGGCATGGACATCGGAGGGACGCTCATCGGCATGCATTTAAGGTCTGTTGCCGTACCCGTACACACGCAGAATCGCACGATCGGAAAGGCGCATGTGGTAATCGCCCGCACCCGTCCGAAATACATTGGCGGGCCGCGCGCGCAATACGACGATATCGGTCAGGCGCATTGAGCTGTTCAGCCGCAGTATTTTTTTGTTTTTTCCTGTATTTCGACAAATATTGTTATTGCTTTTTTACAGACGACCGTTTATAATGCGAATGTATCCATTCGGACGGGTCTGTGGTTGAAAATCGATGCCAGTCGCAGGCAAAACGATCCACGTAAACCGAAAAACATTTCGGCGATCATGGTGCGGCCTAGAAGTAAGTCCAGCCAGGGTAAACAAGTTTTCACATGGTTTAAGCAATGTCACAAATGTTCCATTGATTCAATTCCATTGATCACATGAAATCCTGAGAGAATTAATAGTGGGGGCCATAATGGTTAT
>JAEEGL012674545.1_pt1 | contig 14577 bp, 4 predicted proteins | sample 9134231 | NCBI WGS metagenome assembly JAEEGL01 (sample SAMN16246548, study PRJNA631951) | gut metagenome | biome: gut microbiome; feature: rumen; material: fiber-attached | host: Bos | place: Iran: Karaj | collected 2018-10
CCGGAAGAATGGCTTAATTCTCATATCGATTTAATCAATAACGCTCTTGCAGCTCATAATGACAATGAACTTTTGGAATATAATCCAAAAGAAAATGAAGGAAAAGAATTCAATTTAAATTTCTGTTCTAATTCTGATGAAATGGGTGAAAATACTCTTTTCAAGAAAGATGAACACGGTCGTTGGTTACGTAAAACAGAAGACGAATTAAAAGAAGAACTTGCTAAAGAAAATGAAACACAAAGAGAAGAACAATTTGGTTTTACAGGAAATGAGGGTTTATTTTCTGATTCACAAGAAAAGGGAAAGAAACGCTATTACTACAATCCTTATTCACAGGAATATTTAACAATCGCTTTTGAAGATAATGATTGGCATTATGCATTCTATGATAAAGATTTTAATGTTCTAAGTGATGATGTTGGAATCACTCCTGATTCTCCAAAGAATATTTCAGAAGCTATTGATACTGTTCTTGAAATGCGATACCACATTGACGATTTTGACCCAGATGGAATGTCAAAATCTGAATATGAAGAATCAAAAGCAGAAAAAGAAAAATATCTTTCAAAGAACTGGACTATTTGGACAGATGAACAAGGCTTTGAAGAAATTGTTGAACTAAAAAGAAAAGCCGAACAGGAAAAAGAAAATAAAAATTACAATTTCTTTATAAATGATGCTGCAAATCTCGATTTAGGTGTTGGTGCTGAAATTGAACCAATTACAAGACTTTCTGCAGAAGAAGCAGCCGTTAAATATGCAGAACTCAAAGAAAAAGGATTAAGCCCATATATCGGTCTTAATATTCCAGGCGATTTCATTTTTGATGATAAAGAAGGTGAAGGAGCTGGAATCTTTACGGAGGTAAACGGACATCCTTCATTCTACATTGGCGACAATTTTGTAAAAGAACTCAAAAAGAATGATGAACACGCAAAAAATGTACTTGCTGCATACAAAGAACTATATGAAATGACAAATAAGTACATTTCTGGTGTAGAAAAACCTGAATTTCTTTTTGAAAAGATTGAAGAATTTGAATCTGAAAATGTAGTAATAGAAGCTGAAAATAGTGAAAAAATGACACCTGAACAGCTCCAACGGTGGAATGAAGAACAAGAAATGCAGCATAGTCAGGATGCAGAACTTGATGAACTTGCAGAAGGAAAAAGTTTTGTAAAAGAAAATGAATACGATTTTACAAAACCTATCATTGTTTCTGACCGTTTTGCCATTGATTTTGTAAATCGAGGATATAATGAAAATACAGTAAGATTTATAGACAGAAAGTATAATCAAATAACTACAGGACAATATCTTGTTTCGACAATCACAGAAAGACCCAATAATTATGGTTTAGCATTAGATGGAGGTGTTCCTGAATGGACTGTTGATGCAGAAGTAATGAAAAAAGTTGAAGAAATCTGTCGCTATTATCATGACAATCACATTAAAGTTACTTCAAACTATAAAGAAGGTCAAGAAATACTAGAACCAATTAATAATAAAACGCAGCATACTTTATCCTGGGAAGAACTTGAATTAGACCCAAACGATTATGATTCTAAATATGCTCCAAAAAACGAAACTGAATTCAAAGAGTTTGCATTACACTTGCAGCTCGAAAATGAGCTTGATTTAAGAGGTGTAGAAACAGACCTAGAACGTATATCTGATTCAGATAATAGAGCAATCGACCAACTGAAATGGGAAATCCTTGATGATATATCCACTAGAATTGTTTCTGGTGAATTGAAATATGAACCACACAATTATGATTATTCAAATCAGCAGAAAGAATACGACAGACTGCTCAAAGAGAATCCTGTTTTTCAGGAGCTTACAAGCAGGGGTGTAATCAAAGCTGATTTTACAAATCCTTTTGTTGTTTCTGCGGAAGAAAAGAAAGAACCTCTTACTATGCTGAAAGCTGAAGATGTCAAATTCAGTCGTGAAAGTAAAGACCAAATGTATTCTTATGACGGTATAGATGGTACTTGGTACATTACTGATAAACTAATTGATATAAATTCAAATATTGTCACCTATCAGCTTGCATTTAAAACAAAACCAGAAGAAAAAACTTTTTCAAGTGAAATGGCACGAAATAACTGGCTTGGTATTACGGAAATTCCTTCAAATAATTTTGTAACAAAAAATAAAAAAGAATATTACATTTTTGATAATGATAAAGAAACATTCCGTATTAAGGAAAAAACAGGTTATATCCCATTCGGAAATATTTTCCGTAATTCAAAAGCTTGTCGTGATGAAGCTGTAAATTGGGTATTACAGGAAGAAAACAAGAAACGTACTGAATACAATAAAAATCTTGAAAAAGCTGCAAAAGAAATTGACGTAAATAATGAGGAAAAAGCTGAAAGGCTAATTTCTAAAACTGATGCAATCGCAAAGCTCAATAATATTGTAAATGAATCGTTCCTTACTCTTTCAGAAGAAGATGTAAAACATGGCTTAAACGAAGAACAGATGAAAGATACTTATAACAAATGGTATCGCCCAATGATTGAAGAAATCACTGGTGAGCTTAACAAAGGAAATCAGGAAATTATTTCAAAAATCGCTGAATTTAATATGGATAAGCAAGTCCATAAATCACCAAATTATTCTGCCGAAGAATCTTTTTACAATGATGTAAGAAATAATCTGCTTCCAGAAATTTATAAAATCGTTCAGGATAATATCAAACAGGATTTTGATAATAAGAAAATCCCATACGTTGTTTTAAACTGGTCTGAAAATTTTAATTTTCCAATCAAAGGTAAAGTTTATACTTTAAGAGAGTTTAATGACCTTCTTTTAAATGCAGATAAAGAATTCCATAATCGCAAGGAATACGCAGAAAAGAAATACGGCTCTGCAGATAGATATTGGGAATTAGAAGAAGCTGGTAAACTCCCGGAGGAAGATAAAGGAATTCAGTTTGGATATGACAAAACTGAATTTAAATTGTTTAATATTCCAAATCCAAACAATCTGGAAGATACATTCTCTTACGAACCAAGCCGATATGATATTGGTGACGGAAACGGTTCTGTATTTGATTATATCCGTTCTACCTGTTCACATGATGAATTTATTGAAGCGATGAACATCTTGGAAAATCAGCTTTACTTCATTGAAGTTACAGACAGCCAGATTAAAGATGTTGAAAATATTGTTTCAGCCGAAGCAAAAGTTCTTTCTGAAAATCTGAAAGAAAAGTTTGAAGCCGTAGATAAAGCAAATGAAGCATACAAAGAACTTCATAAAAAATGGCTTATTGAAGCAAGTGAAGCAGAAAGAATAGATGCACAGGTTGAAAAATCTCTTGCAGATGTAAAGAAAACTTATGAAGCTTCAATGAACGCTGCTTTTAACAAGATTGCAGATACATTCCCGTATGCTACTCAGAAAACTATTGAAGAATCTGATTTCTTAAAGTTTGCAGCAAATGAAGTAAAGAAAATGGCTATTAACGAACTTTATCTTCCAAGCCGCAATGCACAGAAAGCAATGAACGCAGAAGATTATCAGTCTTATAATAGCACAGACTGGGAGAAACTCCGTAAAATCTGGAATCAGTTACCTGCAAATGTAAATATGGATGAATATTCAAGAAATCTCTTGAATAAAGCCATTGAAAACAGAAATGAAAGAACTCTTAATGCTGCTGATAATCTGGTTACAACAGAACAGCTTAATTCTAAGAAAGATATTAAAGCAATCCGTGAACAGTGCAGAAAAATTTTACAAAAATCTGATTCAGAAATAACCGAAGCAGAAAAAGTTATCCTGGCACAATATGAAGGTGCTGGCGGAATTAACGAAGAAAACCGCACAAATGCCGGAATCTTAAATGAGTTTTATACACCAAACAATCTTGTAAAAAAGGTATGGCAGATTGTAGATGCTTATGCTCCAAACGCAAAAACCGTACTTGAACCAAGTGCCGGAATCGGAAAGTTTGCAAATAATCGACCGAATAATGAATTTACAATGCACGAGCTTGATGAAAAATCTGCAAGAATAAATCGAATCTTGCATCCGGAAGCAAAGATAATAGAGGGAGCATATCAGAAGCAATTCTTTGACGAAGGCGAACGATTCCGTAGAACAGACTATGAGCAGCCAAAATATGATGTAGTCATAGGTAATCCACCATATGGAACATACAACGATAAATACAAAGGTCTTGGCGAAGGAAGAGAATTTGACCGCTATGAAGAATACTTTATTTCAAAAGGACTTGAAGCTCTTAAAGACGAAAATTCAGTAATGGCTTTTGTTGTTCCTTCTGGATTTTTGAATTCTGTTTATGATAAAGCAAAGGGAATTATATCTGAAAAAGGTGAAATTATTGATGCTTATCGCTTGCCTGTAGGAACTTTCCCGACAACGGAAGTTGGAACAGATATTATAATCATGCGTCCCTGGGACAAAGCAGAAAAAGAGTTTAAAAATCAATATGGCGAAATTGACCTTTATGATGGTATTGGAACGATAAAAAAAGAAAATACAAGAAATCTTTCTTATGGAGAATGGTTCAAAAAACACCCTGAGAAGATTCTTGGCGAAGTAAAGACACGAACAAATCGTTTCGGAAAGGAAGAAGAATACGTTGCAGTTCATGAAGGTTTTACTATTCAGGACGAACTAAACAAAATTGATTCAATGTTGCCAAAAATTGAACAGGAAATTCAAAATCATCAAGATACTGAAATCAAACCTAAAACGATACCAGTTCTTCTTCTTCGGGATAGTAAATTAGATTCTTCATTGCTTAATGCATTAAAAGACAGCTATTCATTATATAACTATGAACAGAAAAACGGTCTTTACATTGGATTTGGTAATGAACTTGATGAATACGAAAAGGCTTTTGATAAAATTGGAATCAAAGAAGGAATGTCTGTAAATGAAGCCATTGAACAGATTATAAAATTTGAAACAAATGGGCAAAAAATAATAGACATAAATAAAGCTAGAAAAAATGCAGAGATATATTTCTCTTATGACAAATTTTCAGACCTTACTCTTGAATCCGAATTTGATTATCGAGAACGTAAATCAAAAGAAAGTCGGCAAATGTCGGCTGATGTAAATTCCGTATCTTTACCTGACGAGCGTTTACAGAAAGTTCTAAATGCTATTGAAAAAGAACCATACTACAATAGTCATGAAGAAGAAAGATTAAAAATAGCAAAAGAATTCTTAAACGGAATAGACAATAAAGATTTTGAACTTCTAAACAAAACAATCGCTTATGGTTCTGGTGATACAAATAAATTTAAGATTTTATTTGAAGAACTTGAACACGTACACCTTTCTGATGATGTTGCCAAAAGAAAAATATGGCTTTCAGAATATGCAAACCCCGAAACAGTTCCTGATTATATGAAATTTCAGACATGGGATGAAGCATTATATTATGCAGTAAATCAAGGAAGTTCATACGAAAATGGCAGAAAACGTATCTTTGAATTTTTTAAAGAAAATTCTGATACACAGGAACGTGCAAAATTCCTTAAAAATGAATATGGCGAAGGAGGCGGAGGACAAACCTGCTATAACAAAAATTATGATGCCAAAGGATTTAAACTGGATGTAGTAATCAATGGAACTGAAAAATCAAAAGAATTTTCTTGGGCAGAAGTTGCTAAAGCAATTTCAACACAAATAATGCTTGGAAAATATTACCAGGAAGAAATTACAAATGAAGAATCTGTTCTGGATCAACCTTCGTTGACCCAGACAGATAATTTAAACCAGGCTGAACAGATTGCAAAAAATTACCAGTCAGAAAATTTGACTGGTAATAAAGTCCAGTCAGAAAACTTGACTGGTAAAAAATCTATTCGACCTAAAAAAGAAAAATGGAATATCAATAAATCAAAAGGCGAAGTAATGACTGCAGAAGAATTCAGCCGTCTTTATGGTCGTGATTTTGATGAACGTGAATTCCCAATTTGGGCTGCTACTGACTGGCAGGGAAATATTGAACTTAACAAACTTACCGATAAACAGTATCAATACATGGTTGAAAACGAAAACTATGTTCAAAAAGACATCGGACAATGGACTCACAAAGTTCTTTTTGCAAGCGGAGATATTTATGCAAAGATAGAAGAACAGAAAAAACAACTTGAAAAAGTTCAAGATTCAGAAAGCAGAAAATTCTTTGAGCATAACATCGAAGTTCTTGAATCATCTAAAAAGCCAATTATTGATATTGAACATGTTCATTTGTCTTTAAAATCAACTCTTGCAGAAGAGTTTACAATTACTCATTTTGATGAAGATGGTGATGATGTTCAGCTAAATCTACAGGAATCATTTATTTTATGGGCAACAAATCAGACTTTAGCAACACAAACATGGAGAGGTAACATAGATTTTGCAAGTGCAAATATCACTCGTGAAGAACTAGGTAATGAAATAACATTTAATGATATTGTAGATTACATCGATGGAACACCTGTAAAAGCCGAGCCTGTACGAAGATGGGAAACTTATGACATGGACGAGCTTGAAAAAAAAGCCCTCAAGGCAGAAAAAAGAAAACAGGCTGACTTAAAACGGCAGGAACGTTCAGATGTAGCAAATAAAATATTTGACCGTTATCTTCACGAAGGTCTTGATTCAGAAACGGCAAAACGGCTTGAAACTGAATATAACCGCCGATTTAATTCTTATGTAAATCCTGATTACTCAAAGCTACCGCTTTTTGTTGATGGAATGAGCGCATATAAAGGCGATTCAAAATTCAAACTTTATGACCAGCAGATTAAAAGAATTTCTTTCTTATGCAATAAAGGTAATGGTTTACCAGCTTATGATGTTGGTGTAGGAAAAACTGCAACTGGAATTGTAGCTACAGAAAATCAAATACAACTAAATAGAAGTAAGCGACCAATAATTATTGTGCCAAACAAAGTTTATGGTAAATGGTACACAGATATTAAACAACTATTTCCAAAAGTAAAGGTAAATGACCTTTATAATTTTAATAAAAAATCAGTTAGCAATTACATTGATAAGAAAAATCCTCACAAACTCATTATTCCTGAAAACACCATTACATTAGTAACTTATGAAGCCTTAAAACATATTACATTTACTGATGAATCTTGTGAAAATGAACTTTATGAAGATTTTTCAAATCTTTTATCAGAAGAAATGGACGGCAGCAAACGTGAAAACGCACAAAGTTCAGATAAAATTAAAGGAACTATTGGTGCAGCAAGCCAGGTAAAAGATGAAAACTATTTTTTCTTTGAAGAATGTGAATTTGATAATATTACCGTAGATGAAGCTCACAACTTCAAAAATCTTTGGACAATTCCACGACCAAAGAAAAAAGGCGAATCAAATGAATATGCAGGAATCCCAAGTGGCAGACCGTCAGCTCGTGCATTGAAATTATACGCTATGACACAACTTGTGCAGCGACATAACAATGACAGAAATGTATTCCTTCTAACAGCAACTCCATTTGTGAATAGCCCAACAGAAGTTTATTCAATGCTGTCCTATATGGGACGTAAACGTCTGCATGAATCAGGAATCCATTCTTTACGTGATTTCATGAATGAATTCTGTGAAACAAAAATGGAATTCAGCGTAAGTCCAAATGGCAATGTAGAAACAAGACAGGTAATGAAAAACTGGAAGGAATTACCAGCATTGCAGAATCTGCTTACTGAATTCATTGATAAAGTAGACGGTGAAGAAGCTGGTATTATCAGACCTGTTAAATTTACACATGTAAAGCAGCTTGATATGAGCGAGTTGCAGAAAAAAATGCGTGAAATTGACGAGCAGAGAATGGCAGAAATTAAAGAAGGAAATTCTGCTGCCATTATAGTTGCAATGAATAATATGCGCCTTGCATGTGTAGCTCCGGCTTTGTGTAATCCTGACATGTACCCAGGTTTGGAACTACCTCCGCTAAGTCAGCTTGTCGAAACTTCGCCGAAATTGAAGTTCATATGTGATACATTTATTGATTTATATAAGAAAAATCCGGATAAAGGTCAATATATGTATGTTCCGCTAGGGAAAGATTCCCACGGAATAATTAAAGATTATCTTGTAAAACATGGTGTTCCAAAAGAAGCTGTTGAAATTATCAATGGTGAAGTAAACAATACACAGGAAAAACAGGATAAAATCACAGAAAAATTCAATAATCCGGAAGATAAGTTAAAAATAATTATCGGCGGAAAAAATACATGTGAAGGAATTGACCTGAACGGTAATTCTATGGATATGGCAAACTGCTCATTGGGCTGGAATCCTAATGAAGCTATACAGGCAGAAGGACGTGTATGGCGACAAGGCAACCTGCAGGGCAATGTACATGTTATTTATCCAGTAATGAATGACAGTATTGACTCTGTTTTATATCAAAAACACGATGAAAAGCGCAGCCGAATAAATGAATTATGGAACTATAAGGGCGATAAACTTAATGTTGAGGATATAAATCCGGAAGATTTGAAATTTGACCTTATAAAAGACCCGAATAAAAAAGCAAAACTTATTCTTCAAGATGCTACAAAAGAAATAAAAGCAGAACTTTCTGTTGTAAATCTTAAAATAAAGTCATTTGAAAAAATAATAGAATCTCGAAAACAACTGCCTTTAAATTTCGGAAAACTGGAAAACAACGTAGAACATTACCAGAATCAAATTCAAAGATATAAAGACAGTAAGCTGGAAATTCCTGCTTGGTTAAAAGTTGAATATAAAAATGCTAAAAAGGAATGTGAAAAAACTGAAAGACAAAAAACAGCAATCGAAGCAAAGCTGGCAGCTTTAGACATTTCAACTCCAGAAGAAGAAATGCAATATATTCATAAACTTAATCTGCAGAAACATGAATGTGAAGACAAAATTAAGAATATTGAGCAGGGATTACCGGAACTTCTTAAAAAACTTGAAGTTGAACGTATGGAGCAGAAACTCCTTGAATATCCTATTGATAAACAAAGAGAAATCCTAGAAGCAGATATTCTTAATAATCTTCGCCCAATGGAAGAAGTTGAGCCTGAAATCCGGACAGAACGGTTTGAAAAAATGATTGCTGAAAAGCTCAAAGCTGGTGATATTACTCAAGAAGAACATGATTTGTATAAAGCGGCAGGTTATAAGCAGTATGAAAAATGGATGGACGGTGAGATTGAATCATTGGAAGAACAACAAACTGAAAAACCGATTTTAACTGCACAGCAGAAAACTATAGAAACAGCCTTGGATCACCAGGCGGTGAATCCGGCTGTTTCAGAAAAACCAGAAGTAAATAAAAAAGGTTATGTTGATAAAGCTGCAGCTGACATGCTCAAAAAAGACAATGGCGGTTTATTCTTTGATTTAAACGAAGAAGAAATGTTTGTTCATTCACCAGAGCAGCTTTATTTTAATTTTGGGAATGATGATATTCATCTTACACCGGAACAGCTCTGCGAAGCTGAACAAAAGAGAGATGAAATAATTCTTCCAATTCTTAATAATAGAGAAAGCGGAATGTATAAGGCTTTCAATGATTTTGCGATACATGGTGTTTTTGACATCATAGGAACAAAACTGGATATGACTTTAAATAAGAATGGTCAACCAGCTCTTTCTGAACTTGCCTGGCAACAACTTCATGCAGCAATGAGTATCTACAGAAACAAATGCTTTGAAACTTTCCGTTATGTTCTTATTGATAAGAATAGCGGAAATATTAACGAACAAATTGCTATCAGTTCTCATATGCCAAACAAATGCTCTTTGTCTTTACCAAAAGAAGACATACTTAAACAGGTTTTAACTAGAGCAGAAGAAACTGACAGCCTTATTGTTGCAGTACATAATCACCCAAGCGGAAATGTTTTGGCAAGTGAAGATGATGTTAAAAGTACTGAAAAACTTGTAAAAAGCATGAAAAGAAGCGATGGTTATAGTCGTTTCGCCGGACATATCATATTAGACCATGATGATTTCAATCTGTATACTCCAGAAACTGGCTGGAATATTAAAATTGATTATAATTTCGTAGGTACAAAAGACAATTTACTTAATGAAAACTTTAAATTAAAAGATTATAAAACAAATAATCCATATTTACTTACTGATGTTGCCACAAAAATTAACGATATAAATAACTGGAATGATGATTTTATTCCTGTTGTTTTCAGTAACAGTGACAACAATGTAGTTGGACTAAAACTGTTTGATAAATCTTTCTTCTTTAAAGAATCCGTTGAAGTAAAAAATAATCTTCAATTCAGTGCTTTAAATATCGGTGCAACAGGAGCTTTTCCTGTAATAACAGAAGCATTTGAAAATAAAATGAATGGTTTAGATAAAGCATTGTTTGAAAAGCAGCTTCAAAAACTGGTAATGAACAATGCATTTGTCGATGCAGTAGTCTATGATGATAGCACTCATATAAAAGCAACAACTGTAACCTCAAAATTTGCAGTAGAACACAGTGAGTTTTATTTCCAAAATCAGGATTCTTTGGATAAAGCAAAAGCAACATCAACATGGCAGCGCAAAATAAATCCGGATTTGTTTGTGAACAAAGATAATGAAAAGGTTGCAGACGTAACAATGCAAAATGCTAAAGAAATGTTTGCTCAAAAGGACAAAAAACACAAAAGCAAAGCCGTAGGAATGGAATATTAAATATTACAACGTAGCTGATTTCCAACAATGGTAAACCAGCTACAGTAATTTATTAAATCAAAAGGAGATTATAATATGGCACAGAAATTAGATATTAACACTTACACATTACAAAACGGAGAAAAAATAGCAGATATAAATACAGACCGCTTTAAGACCTTTATGCAAAGTTTTGAAAGTACTCTTACGGCTGAACACAAATATGCATCGCAAGAAGAATACGAAAACTTACTTAATTTGCATACAGAAATGGAAAAAGCTTACAATGAATGGGAAAAAAGCGGTTCATACAATAATTTACAAAATGCTTTTATGCAATTTGATGATTATTCACGCTTTGTTGCAAGTAATCACTGGGATACAGGTAGGGGAAATTATTATGAATTTTGGGGAGATTATGATTTTAGAGGTAATTATCTAAATTATGATGAATGGCGAAATGATAATATTACAACGTTAGATGATAATGGAAGAATTTTGTATGAATTTCCTGAAAGATTGATAAATAAACATGGTTCGCCAAACTCACCGAAAGGGAGTGACCTTTTAAAAGAACTTGAAAGAATTCAAGCAAATGGCGGAATGAGCGAAGCTGCTATGGAAGCAGATATTGCAGCACAAGAGAATCCAAAACCTGATTATCTTGATGATAAAGGAAATCCACACTGGTTTGACGAAGAAGAAGAAACAGAAGTTCTTTCTGATGAAGAAATTGAAAGACTGAAAGAATTAAACAATGAGAATTCAAATAATTCTCTTGAACAAACATCTTTAGATAAAGCTAGTGAGCTTCTTAAAGGAATTCAGTTTACCCCAGAGAATTACAAAAAACTTATCAAAATAATAAATGATATTTCAGAATTACATGAAAGTAATAAAGTACAAATTCCTGCAAAAGAGCAAGAAGAAAAGGAAACAGAATCTATTAAATTATTTGACCCTGATGTTCCAATTGATTTTGGAAAAACTGTTCTTCCAGCTTTTGCAGTATTAGCGAATGGTAAATTGCGTTCGGTAGAAAATGCAAGAATAATGAGTTTTGATAAAATAAATCAAACTTATTTGGTAGCTAATTATACAGAAAGTTTTGAACTACCAAAAGAAACTTTTGAATCGTTATATTTAAAAACAGAAAACCAAAACATAGAAAAAAAAATAAACACAACTTATAGTAGCGGTAGAGCTATAGTATTTGCAAATAAAGAGAAAGGTATAAAAGGAACTGTAATTCCTGAGTTTTCAATGTTTACACAAAGAAAACTAGAAACCTTTAAAGATTATGTACCTTTAAAATATAATCAGACAGATGATACATACACACTTTCTAATGGAAACTCTGAAATAAAGGTTACTGCTGAACAATTTAAAGAAATTACATCACCAGAACGTTTTAATAATAGTTTTGATGAAAATACTCCGGCATGGAAAAAACTTTGTAAGCAGCAATATAAAGATTTTTTTGAACTTCGAGGAAATACTGCGTATAATTTTCATCATAATCTTGCTGTTTTGTGCCGGAAAGAAGCAAACTCTCCTTGTGATGCTATACATCTTGCAAAAAGGATTATATCAAACATGTCTAAGCAAGAACAAAATCAAACAAAAAAAATGTTTAAATCATTAACAAAAAATTGTTCAATAAATGAAATGATTGCAACAATTTACAACAACTCCATAAAAGAACAGCCGTTAAATGAAGAATTTATAAAAAAGTATTATCCAAATGATATCATTGCAAGACCTTTTTATGACGTAATTACTGAAAATGGGAAAAAAATAGAAAATGACCCTGCATTGATAAAGAATGATACAGACAGAAATCTTTCAATAGGTTCTTTTATAGAAAATATAAATATTAACTGTGAAAATATTTTTGGAAAAGGTAAAAGCTCTTTACATTTTGACAAGCTCAAAATTATAGCAGCATCAAAAGAAAATAATACAATAACTGTTATGGACTCAAAAAAAAGTTACATAAAATTACCACGTGATACAGTTTTAAATGTTTATAAAACACAACAAATAAATGAAATGAAAAAAGAGCAACATAGAAAAAATAAAACCATAAACGTATCATCGTATGCATAAAACGTGTACCGGATTATTTTTGCAAATAATCCGGCTTTTTTTCTGTAGATCCGATTTGTCGGAACTACAGAAAAAAGAACTAATCAAATAATTCACTTACTACATTTCGTGCTGGTTGTAAAGATTGACACATATCTGAAATTAGCATACGAGTATAATATTCAGTCATTTCTACGGAAGAATGTCCAACTATTTTTCTAACAGTTTCAGCAGAAAACGCTGTTCTCATTTTTGTTACATATGTAAAACGGAGAGAGTGGGGGACAAATTTTTTCCCTGCTAGTTTGATTTGACTTGCTTGTAAAACCTTTTTAAAAGTTCTTTCAAGATGGGTGTTTGTATAAGTTTTTTTATTTTCGTCCAAAAATAGAAAATCGTTATTTTGTAAATTATTTTTAGAAATATATTTGATTAATTCTATAAGAACTTTATTTGGGATTGGTACACATCTGATTTTTCTATCTGTTGGAGTTCCTTTTTTATTATAATTTGTTCTAAAACCAGTTCTTTTTAAAAATCCATCAACAATAAGGATTCCTTCGTGAATTTTCACTTGACGAACCTGCAAAGCTCTAGCTTCTCCTAATCGTAAGCCGCAAGAAACTGTAATATAAAATAAAAGCCATTCTTTGTATGAATCCCATAATTGTTTTTGGAAAATCAAGTTTAATTCATTGTGCGTAAAAACATCAGGTTTTTTAGAATTCCTGGCAAACCTTTGAAACTGTGGCTTTGGTACAGGAATTTTACACTTCCATACAGTTTCGTCATAAATATTGCCAAAAGTTTCAAGAAAAGAATTTTTCCAAGAGCCTGAATGTTTAACATCATTGAGCAAAAAGTTTTCTATTTCAGAAACAGGAAGTTCATTGATTTTAATGTTTCCGAAATGCTGAATTATAATATCAACGAATTGTCTTTTCTGGCGAATTGTTTCAAAAGTTAAATGTTTTCCAAAATTTTCAAGACGTTTAAGGTGTTCACTTTCGCTTGTAAACATTTCATTTGCAATATTTTTAATTAAATATTGTTCATCTGAAATAATTCTATTTTTGAAATTATTCAAAAATAAAGCAGCATCCTTTTCAGTGGTACAATTTCTGCAAGTTTTTGTATGCCATAATTTGCCATCAAAATAAGAAAAAAAAATCTTGTTTTACCATCAGTTGTTTTAGATTGTAATTTAAAATTATTCATTACTTACCTCTGTGTATTTGTTTTATATAATTCATAATAGCTATGAATCATATTCTGAATTAAAGAAATAATGCTTAATGGCAAAGAAAATAATTCTTTTTCAATAATTGAAAGATTCTGTTTTAATAAATTATCTTCCGGATTTCCTGTTACTAAAAATTCAACAGAAACATTTAAAATTTTTGCCATTTTATAAGCTGTATCAACTTTAGGGACTGTATTAGTGTTGTTAATATATGAAAGCATGGTAGAATAAGGGATGTTCAACATTCCTGCAAATTCTTTGTATTGAATATCTTGATATAATAGTTCTTCTTTAAGATTTTCCTTAAAACTCATATAAGAATATATATCACTTTTATTAAAATATCGTTTGACAAAAACAAAAAACTGCTGTAATTTATATTTAAAACACAAATAACTAACACTTTTTTGCTTTTTCAAGCTTAAAAATGTTAGTTAATTATGAGTCTATGCAAGCTAATTGCTTACATTATGATTTTTTAGTGGACGATGAGGGGATCGAACCCCCGACATTCTGGGTGTAAACCAGACGCTCGTACCAGCTGAGCTAATCGTCCGTCGGAATGATTGTATATTATAAAAAATGAC
>JAEEGL012824060.1_pt1 | contig 14577 bp, 11 predicted proteins | sample 9134231 | NCBI WGS metagenome assembly JAEEGL01 (sample SAMN16246548, study PRJNA631951) | gut metagenome | biome: gut microbiome; feature: rumen; material: fiber-attached | host: Bos | place: Iran: Karaj | collected 2018-10
CTTTTTAGAATTATGGAATTCTTCCATAATACCTACTTCACTTAAAATATTCTTAGCTGTATCTGTAGGTTGAGCTCCTTCTTTAAGCCATTTTAATACAGATTCCTTATTTACATTGAATTTTTCTGCTTCAAGTGGCATATAAGTTCCTATAGATTCAATAATACTTCCATCTCTTTTAGCTCTTGAATCAGCTACTACTAAACGATAATATGGTCTTTTCTTAGCGCCCATTCTTTTTAGTCTAATTTTAACTGCCATTTTATAATTCTCCTTCCTTAACTACGAATATATTACAATAAAAAAGATAGTATGTCAACCATTTTTAGTTAACACCACTATCTTAATGTGAAATATCCAGGATTAGAAGTCCCACCATCAATATGTGCATATGTTGCATCAACATGATTTTCATCATATGCAGTATTAGCCCCACCAACTAATGATGTGCATCCTTTAAACATATCTGTTGAATTAGTAACAGAACTAGTATCAAAACTAGAATCAACATAAATTGTTTTTAATTTTTCAGAATAATAAAACATTTTTTGCATATTAGTTACTTTTGATGTATTAAATTTATCTCCTAAATCTAAAGTGAAATTTGAATTTTTTTCACCAATATGATAAAACATATAATACATGTTTGTTACGTTTGATGTGTCAAATTTATCTCCTAAATTTAAAGTGAATACTGGACTACTACATCCTGTATAATCAAACATGTTACTCATATCTGTTACGTTTGAAGTATTAAATTTATCTCCTAAATCTAAGGTGAATATTGTACTGTGATAACCCGTATATCTAAACATATGATTCATGTTTGTTACATTTGAAGTATCAAATTTATCTCCTAGATTCAAGGTAAAAGACCTATTAGCATTACCAGTAGAGGAAAACATAGAGGCCATGCTTGTTACTTTAGATGTATCAAATTTATCTCCTAAATCCAAGGTGAACGCGGGACTACTATATCCTAAATCCAAAAACATACCGGCCATATTTTTTACATTTGAAGTATCAAATTTATCTCCTAAATCTAAGGTAAATACTCTACTATTTTTACCTGTGCCATAAAACAAACATATCATAGACGTTACATTTGAAGTATTAAATTTATCTCCTAAGTTTAAGGTAAATACTGGACTACTAAGACCTGTACCGTTAAACATATGACCCATATTTGTTACTTTTGATGTATCAAATTTATCTCCTAAATCTAAAGTTAAAACCGTACTACTTCTTCCTGTACTTTGAAACATCCCCCACATATCTGTAACGTTTGAGGTATTAAAGTTATCTCCCAAATTTAAGGTAAATATTGGACTACTATAACCTGTATATAAAAACATCTCATTCATATTTGTTACATTTGAAGTGTCAAATTTATTTCCTAAATTAAGAGTAAAAACTGTACTATAGAATCCCGTTCTTGAAAATAAACTTGCCATATTTGTTACATTTGATGTATCGAAGTTATCTCCTAAATCCAAAGTGAACGATTGACTAGACTCCCCTGCATTAGCAAACATAGCACACATATCTATTACTTTAGATGTATCAAAGTTATCTCCTAAATCTAAGGTAAAAACTGTACTACTATATCCAGTATGATTAAACATAGAACGCATATTTGTGACGTTTGAAGTGTCAATATTATTCATTCCACTCAATAAATTAAGATTTGTTAAATAATGAAACAAACTACGTCCTGAGGAAACATAAACTATCCCATCAGCACCAATAGTCATTTCATATTTACCATTTGAATCACTATCAGTAACCCATGCTAGTACTTTTCCATCCTGATCTCTACTTACATCCCAACAATCTGTACCATTTACAGCGTGTCCACTTAAACTATTTGAAAATGTCAAAGATTCTATATCTTGCTTTTTAATATTAGTTCTTAAATAATTAGTTTTTTCATCACCTGATGATCCTTCCATTAATATTGGGTTTTTAACTAAATAAGCGTTTTCCACACCATCAGTAACTTCTTTTTTCACTTCATAAAAGTCTGGTAAGTCAGCAATGCTACCATTAATAGCATATCCCTCTCCACTAGCTGACTTAATAATTCCATCATAGAAATTGAATGTTCCACTTGAACTGACATTTACTCCATACTGATTAGATGAACTCTCTGTAACAATTGTTGGGGAACTGATGCTTACTGTAGAATCATTATTTCCTAAATTTAAAGTTCCTCTATATAAATATATAGCATTTGAATTAGAAGAGGTTATTTGAGCATTACCCCTTATATTAACAGTTCCTAAATTTGTACTAATGCCATAATTACTTGATATTATTGTTCCACCGCTCATATTTATATTTCCTCTATTTAAAATACCAATATCAGAGTCTGTTATTATTCCTCCTGTCATTGTTAAAGTGGCGTAATTATTTACAATTATTCCTTTTTTTATAGTTCCTCCACTGATTGTTCCACCATTTAAAGAAGAAATCCCATAAACTTCTCCAGAAGACATTCTGAATTCAAACGGAGAACTTATAGCATAACCAGTCTCACTTTTTAGGTAAGAGTTGTTGCCTACTATAGAGATAATTCCCGTACTTAAGCAGCTTCCATTCTCACTTATTAATCTACTATTATCAACATAGAATCTTCCAGCGTTATTACCACTACCGATAGATGGACAATTTATACACACGATATTTGCATTTTTAAATTCAACATAACCTGTATAATTATTTACTAAAAATCTTAACATTGGCTCTGAACTTGTAGATTCATAAGTTCCCGTGCCTAAGATTGTAACCTCGCCATGACTTCCATCAATAATATAATTTACTGTTCCTGTTATTTTTTTTCCATTAAAATCAAATTTAGTTCCAATTTTTGCAAGACCAGTTGTTCCTTCTATTACGTCTTGCATAACCTTAATTGTTTGATGATTAGAGCTATCATAAAAAGCATCATGTATTGTCTCATAATATTTATTTGTATTTGTATTTAAATAATTAGCTTTTCTTGTATTTGCATAAACGACTTGATTGTTTTGTTCAATTATAAACATATTTCCTTGTGCTGTTCCAATTAAATCTCCTTCTGTTTTACTCCATCCTACTGAATAATAACCTTCACTTGGAGTAATTGTTGGAAGTATTACACCACAAACATAATCACTACTTGTAAATAAGCAATATCCATTTTCTTTTCCTACTTCACTAACATTTTCTGTTTTTCTATATATAACATTATATTTATATACATTGAAAATTGTTGTTTCACTACTATTAGCAATATCATCTAGTGTTTCATATTCTACTACTGCTTGTTCTTCATGATTAAATCCAGCATTCTCTGATCCACTAGGACCATTTGGAACTCCCACTTCTTCTGTTGCTTCTTCATTCCTTGATAGAATTGAAACCATTTCATTATCATTTTTAAAGATTTCACTTCTATATATATTAATAGTTGTATATTCACTTTCATCATAGAAGTTATATTCTACTTTTGATTGATAAAATGCATAGTATTTTTCTCCACCACTTATTGTAAGAGCAGCATTATTCATAGTATTAGGTGTACTACTAATACCTTTATAAGTACTTTCATTTATTCCTTTACTATTTAATACAGTTTCAGGAATTTCTATTGTACAACTATCTTCTCCTTTTAAAGGATAACATTTAACTTCCATACTAATTGGAGTACTATTAGATCCTACATAATAAATAGTTGCTGATTTATATTCATTAGAATATATAGAATCAAGTATTTCAATATTTGATTTTATTGTTACATCCATTTTACATAATGCATATACCTTAGGAATTATTAATAATAAAAATAACACAACAAAAAACTTAACAAATTTCTTTTTGTTAACAATTATATATATTACTACTCCACCAATGATTATCATTAATAGTAAAAATACTATTCCAGACCCACCAGTTGGAGGATTTATTATTCCCGGATTATCTTTACCAGTAATATTAAGTACCATATCTTTACTTTCACTAAATTTTCCATCTTTAAATGAAGTGGAAGGTACTTCTGTTTTATATAAAACATCAATAATAACTTCTTTTTCAGTATTAGCTTTAATTTTTTTGTCTTCAGAATTAACAGAATATGAAAAATAATCTGAGCCAACACTAAAACTATTTTGAGTTAATTCAAAATCTTCATTTGACTCATTTTTAACTAGTATTTTGTATTTGGCTTCATCACCAACTTCTTTCATAGTTAAATCAAGATTTATATTACCTTCACTATCTATGCTTGCTTCACTTTTTTCTTCTACATTGTCGCTCTTACTTTCAAGTTCAATAGATTTAATATGTATTTTATTAGTATCACACTTAGTATCAGCATAAATATAAAAAGGAATAAATAAAAATAATATAAATAAAAATACCTTTTTCATATTCTATCCTTATATATATCATATCATATTACAGTTTTAATAACAAATAAAAAACCTTATATAAATAAGGTTTATTTTATAATCCTAATAATATCATTATTATTGAGAATAAATTGTTTAAAGCATGTACCATTGTTGATGAAACAATGTTTTTATTAGTTCTTAGATAAGTTATACAAAGTATTACTCCAATATATGCATATATTATAGTTGATAGACCAACTATATGAAGTAATGCAAATAGAAGTGATGAAACCATTAAGAATACCCATTTATTTTTAAGTATTGTTTCAAAAGAATATCTAAATACCATCTCTTCTACAAATGGGACTAGAATACCAGCAACCAAAACTGATAAAACTGGGAAAGTATTTACCATATCAACTACAGCATCTTGATTAACATTTTCTTCAGTAATTACTAATCCTAATAAATAATTACCACCTATTAGTACTACTGCCATAATAAGAACGAATAACAAATCTTTTTTACTTAATCTTTTTAGATCTTCAATTATTCTCTTTCTATAAAGAACAGCAAATAATACAAAGGCAATTATTCCAGTGATAATTGTTGCAATTGATTCTAAATTATCTAAACTTGCTCCAATCATTCCCCATATTATTCCAAGTAATATTCCCCCTCCAAAAGATACTAATAAATATAACCATATTGGTCTAAAATCTCTTTTCATATTTTCACCTAATATAATTGTAGCACAATTTAGGCATTAAAAAAATAGCATTTTCTGCTATTTAGTATTCTTAAATTTATAATTTTTTGTATAAGGAATAAGTTCATTTCCTTCTACTACAAATGCATTCTTAGCAAGTTCTAACATTGGTATATCTACACTTGAATCACTATATGCATTTTCTACTTCAATATTCTTAAATTTATCATATAATCTTCTTACTTTTTCTTCTTTTTTGCAATTTTTACCAATTATTAGTCCTTCACTATTTGTAAGTGTTCCAATTACATGCTTAATTCCTAATTTTTCTGCAAATTTATTTATCCAAAGTTCATAAGAAGCTGTAAGAATTATATCATTATCACTTTGTATTTCTTTATACCATGGTTTAATTCTATCTATATGTGTATTAACAAAATCATTTAAAAATTTATCGGTATCTTTTACTTTAAATATGAATGATAACATACTTTGTTTTACTTCTTCAAATGGTATTAATTCTTTTTTATATTTCTTATTTAATTTTTTTGCTTTTAAAAGTGAACTTAATGTTAAAAAGGAATGTTTCTTAAGTCCATATTTAATAATGTCTTTGCATGTATCTCCATCATAAATAGTATCATCAAAATCAAATATATTCATACCTAACCTCTTTTTTTATGGTTAACTGCATAATTATATGAGTCTCTACACATATCTTCTAGTGTCTTTTTAGCAGTAAATCCTAGTTCTTTCTTAGCAAGGCTTGGATCAGCATAACATTCTGCGATATCCCCTGGTCTTCTTCCTACTATTTTGTAATTAACATCTACTTTATTAACTTTCATAAATGTATTTAATACTTCTAGAACACTATATCCTTTTCCAGTACCCAAATTATATATAAACAATCCACTTTCTTTCTCTATTTTTTCTAAAGCATTAACATGACCACAAGCCAAATCAACAACATGAATATAATCTCTTACTCCAGTTCCATCTTTAGTATCATAATCATTTCCAAAAACACTTAAGCATTCAAGTTCATGAGTTGCGACTTTAACAATATATGGCATTAAATTATTTGGAATACCATTTGGATCTTCTCCAATTAAACCTGATTCATGAGCACCAAGTGGATTAAAGTATCTAAGTAGCACTATACTCCATGAATTATCTGATACATATAAATCTTTTAATATTTGTTCTATAAATAGTTTTGTACTTCCATATGGATTTGTAGTACTTAGTTTTGCCGTCTCTTTAATTGGTACTTCTTCTGGATCTCCATATACAGTAGCAGAACTAGAAAATACTATTTTTTTACAATTAAATTCACTCATAACTTCACAAAGATTAATTGTTGAAAGTAAATTATTATGATAATACATAAGTGGTTTATCAACACTTTCACCTACTGCTTTATAACCAGCAAAATGAATAACCATGTCTATATGGTTATTCTTAAACACTTCTCTAATTTTATTTTTATTACATAAATCGAATTTATAGAATTTTACTTCTTTATTTGTTATTTTTTTTATTTTAGTTACTACACTTCTTTTTGAATTAGACAAATCATCAATAATAATTACATTATATCCTTTATTTAATAATTCAACACAAGTGTGGCTACCTATATATCCTAGCCCCCCAGTAACTAATATATTCATATTTTATTGTTCCTCTCTCATAAATTCTTCATATTTTTCCATTATAGTTGCTGGATCTCCTTCATCCTTGATTAATCCTTCATGCAACCAAATAACTTTATCGCAAAGTTCAACTAATGTCTTAGTACTATGAGATACTATAACAACTGTTCTTTCTTCATTTGAAATAAGTTCTTTCATCTTGTTATAACTTTTTTCTTTAAAGTGAATATCTCCTACACTAAGTACTTCATCTATTAAAATAATATCAGTTTCTAGAATTGCTGTTATTGAGAATGCAAGTTTAGAGTACATTCCTGAAGAATAACTTCTAACTGGTTTATATATAAAATCGCCAAGTTCTGAAAAATCTATAATATCTTTTACTTTTTCATCAATTTGTTCTTTTTCATACCCTAAAAGCATACCAGATAGATAAATATTTTCATATCCAGTTAATTGTTTTTGAAAACCTACTCCAATTGATAGAAGTGATATTGTATGTCCATGTAGATTAATAGATCCTTTATCTGGACTAAATATACCAGAAATTGCTCTTAGAAGTGTTGATTTTCCACTACCATTCTTACCACAAATACCAAGGATTTGTCCTTTTGGTATATCAAATGTAACACCTTTTACAGCTTGAAATATTTTTCCACTACCTTTGCCCTTAAGACCTTTTTTTAGTGAAAAACGTTTCATATCTCTATAGTACACATGCAAATCTTTTACGCTTACTGCTATTTCATTCTTCTTCATTATTTCATCACCTTAACATATGTATTTTCATATTTATAAATAGTATTAATTCCAAGTATACTAAGTCCGCAACCAACTACAAACCAAAGAAGTACCCAATATCCAACTGGATGACTTTCATAAATCAAAACATTTCTCATGTTATAAATAAAGTTTGCAATTGGGTTACAATTAAGAAGAATTAATCTATATAAAGAATTATGTACTCTACTACTTAAATCAAAGAATACACCAGTTAAATAGAATATCATTCTAAGAGCAATATTAACTAAATTAACTAAGTCTTCTGCAAATACACCAAAGTGTAACATAAAAGTACATACTCCAAATGTAAATACTATTACAGAAATTATAATTGGGAAGAACCATAATATATTCCATGTAAATGGAACATGATATATAAACATAAATATGATTACCATTAAGAATGATACAAACATCTTAAATCCATTTACTCCCATTTTAACAAGTAATAATACAAACTTAGGCAAATATACCTTTGTAACTGTATCTCTATTTGTTGTAACTAATTTTACACTGGCAACAACCATCTTATTAAAGAAATTCCATATTGATAAACCAATAAATACAAATACAGGATAATACTGTACACTATATTTAAATACTACTTCACCAATAAACATATATATTAACATAAATGCAAGTGGCTCAAGTATCATCCAAGCCCATCCTAAATAAGAGTTAATAACTTCTGTTTTTAACTCTGCTTTAGTAGCATAAATTATATAATTTTTATATGTTTTTAAATCTTTAAAAAATCTTTTCATCTTTTTCTCCTTCAGGCCACATATATTTTAACATAACTTTAACCTTTTATCAATTTAACTATAACAGTTCCTTGATGTGAGCTACCATATTTTCACTATAATTATCAATAGTTAAATCAACATATTTACTGATCATATCTCTATCTTTATATTTTTTATAATCTGGTTTTTCTAAAAATTCTTTTATTTCTTTTCCATTTTTAACAATTGGACCAGGTACTTCACTTTCATAATCAACAAAGAAATCCCTTGAGTCCTTATACTTATCTAAATCATATGCATAGAATATTAGTTTTTTATTCATAATCCCTGCTTCATATATAATTGATGAATAATCACTAATTACATAATCTGCAATACTAAGCATTTGTTCTGTTGTATACTTTTTATCTGCTATTACTCCATCATATTTAACATCAAATGTTGATAGTGGATGAAGTTTAATAACTAAATTATATTTTTTATAATCAATACTCTTACATAATTCATTAATATATTTTATTTCCTCTTCGCTATTCTTTCTAAATGTTGGAGCATAAACTATATTAGTTTTTTGTTTTAATATTGGATAATCTTCATAAATATTCTTTTTGTTTTTATCTACTAGTTTTTGATCTTTCAACAAGTCAATTCTAGGAAGTGGTACGTTTTTAATATACTTTTCATCATAATTAAATACTTCACTAAATGCTTTTTTACAATTTTCAGAAGAAGTATAAATGTAATCATAATTCTTATGCATATTCATAAGTTCTGCCTGTCTCTTACTTCTTCCTTCTTCTTTATCAAGTATTGCAAATCCTGCTTTTTTCATTAAACCAATAGCATGCCATATTTGAATAACTTTAAGTCCTTTTTTATGTTTTAAAATACTAATTGGAATACAATAAGTATCAAGTATTACTACTTTACTTCTTGATATATGATACATTTGCTCTAGCATATGAAAACCATATGCAAATTTATTTTTCATAAGTTTAGTTAAAACAACTATTCTATAATCAGGTAATTCTTTTTTAAGTTCACTCTCAAGCAATACAAAATCAACAGATGGTTTATCTGATTCTCTACTTATTAATGTTATTTGATTTCTTCTTTTAAATAACTTAAAAAAAAGATATATAACATTAAGTATTAATTTAAAAGCTTTAATAACAAATGTCATATTATCTCCTTTTTATTATTCATTATAAAAATCTACTGTATTTTTAAGCCCTTTTATTAACTTAACTTGTGGTTCCCAACCTAATCCTTCTAACTTAGAAGTATCAAGTTTTGTTATTTTATAACCAACATAACCTTTTTTAACTTCATCTGATGGATTAGAAAATTCTACTTTTAATCCCTTTTCAGGATATAAGTCAACCAACATTTGAGCAACATCACGAATCATATAAGGTTCAGTTTCATTAGCAAGATTATATGCTTGTGCATTTTCTCCCTTAATCATTACATCCATGATTCCTTCAACTGCATCAGTTATATAGCAGAATGCTCTAATTGCAGTTCCATCACTATTTAATACTATGTTTTTGTTATCTACTACGCTTCCTATAAAGTCAGCCATTACTCTTCCATCATTTCTTATTTCCATTCCTGGTCCATATGTATGAGCAATTCTAAGAACATTGAATCTAACTCCATATTGTTCAGAGTAACTCTTAAGCATTGCTTCTGCTACTCTCTTACTTTCAGGATAGCAGTTCCTTGAGTTTAGTGGATCTAATACACCCATATCATTTTCACTAATATTCTCAAGTCCAGTTACTTGCCCATATATTTCTCTTGTTGATGGGAATACTACTTTAGCATCTTTATTTTTAGCAAGATCAAGTACATTTAATGTACCAATAGTATTCGCTTTAATAATGCCAACTGGATCTCTTTTAATCGCTTCTGCACTACATGATCCAGCAGCATGGAATATATAATCAATATTTCCTTCATAATTAATTGGTTCACAGATATCTTGAACTAAGAATTCTATTTTATCATTTTCAAAATCAGCAAATTGTCTTTTAGCTTTTTCAACATTTCTTACTAATGCTAAAACATTAATATTTAAATTATATTTTCTATTTAAAGAAAGTAAGAACATAGTAAAATTCTTAGCAAGTAATCCTGTAGCACCAGTAATAAGAACAGTTTTATCTCTTAATTCATCTTTATATTTGAACTTTGCACATAAAAGTTCCATATTTTTTTCTAATATTTTATTCATCCTATTTTCTCCTTGTTAGACTTTTTTCATATTCATAATAATCATCTAAATTTGGAATACCTACTACTTTTCCATCATTATTTTTGAAATCTAACCAAGCTTTTAATATATACATATCAACTGGATTAGTAATCTTAATATTTCCTCTTACACCTTCAGTTAAATATGTTTGTTTACCAAGTAATCTGTATAAAGTACAACTATCAATTACATTTCTATATTCAGGATTATAACTTCTCATTTCATCATGAGCTGCAATTATTTCTCCTAATCTAAATCCTTGAGGAGCTTGAGCATTGTATGATTCTTTTCTAATTGGAACATCATCAACATTTACTCCATCTTTACTAATAATGAATGTTTCATTACATCCAGTACATGTAATTGAATTTCCTCTTTCTTTAACATCTCTTATATTTCTAGATATTAAATCATGATCGATTAAAGGTCTTACACCATCATGTATTAATACAACTGAATCAGGATCATTATTTTTTTCAGCTTCTTTTAATCCAAGATAAATAGAATCCTGTCCAGTAACACCACCAGGAATAATAGCCTTAACCTTATTAAAATCCAAATCTTTTATTTTATATTTTAAGTAATCAATCCATTCTTTAATACACACAACATATATCTCATCAATCTCTTCATGATTTTGAAAATGTTCAATAGTGTATGCAATAACTGGTTTGTTATCTACTTCTAAAAATTGTTTTGGAACATCCTTTACTCCCATTCTTTGCCCTGTTCCTCCAGCAAAGATTACAGCTATATTACTCATATAAACAAAAAACCTCCTAACTGCATTATACCATAAAAAACTTATATAGACAAAAATAACTATCTAAAATAGTTATTTTTTTATTAATTTTTCAATTAATTTAATTGTTTTTTCAGAAGCCTTACCTTCTTCATAACATCCAAGCCTTTTAAGATAATTGCTTACATTTTTTTGATATTCTTTTTCATCAAAATTAATAATATTATCATATAATTCATCACTATTATTGCAAACCTTAAATGGACTTGATTCTAGTGGATAACAAAATCCTCTTTCATCAACATATTTATTTATATCATATGTATATAAAAATCCAGGTCTATGAGTTAATACAAAATCACATAACCAACTTGAATAATCTGTAATACCAACATCACAAGCACATAATAGTTCCTGCATATCAGGATAATCTGTAACATTTATAACATGCTCATTATTATCCATTTTTAAAAAGTTCATTCTAAAATGGAATCTAACAAATATAACCCAATTACCCTTAAATCTTTTAACAAGTGCTTCATGAAGTTTATTATAATCAACATTATAGTCATTAGGAGAAAAGTTTTCTCTAAATGTTGGAGCATATATTGCAATTTTAGTATCTTTATCAAGATTATATTTTTCTCTTACTATTTTACTAAAATGTTCAATTTTCTTTTTATCAAAGAATAAATCATTTCTAGGATGCCCTACCTTAGCAAACTCAGTAGTCTTCCAGTAACTATTTCTAAATACATCTTCTTCAAAACTACTATTAACAAGAACATAATCATTATATTTATCAAGTTTTAATGCCTTATTAACCCAATCTTTATCTTGGAATGAAGCAGGTTCAAGTTTTTTAAATCCCATTGATCCATGCCATGTTTGAATAATATATTGTCCTTCTCTTTTCTTAGCTCTTAAATAAATATAATTTGTAGAATTATCAATTATTATTTTAGAAGTACTAATCTCTTTATAAAACTCAAATGAATTTCTCTTAACAATTTTAATACAATCTGGGAATTCACTTAAATCTTTTAAATTATCTTTTCTAACTGCCCATACAAGTTTATATGGTAATTTATTTTCAATTATATAATTCGCAATAGCCTTTGGATTACAAGTGAAATTACCTTGGAAAGTCATAAAGAAAATCTTATTATCTTCAAGTTCTCTTTTCTTTCCAAATAAAGAATCATATACACTAAATATTTCACAAAGTAATCTATTTTTTACCTTTTCAAAAATACTACCATCTTTTAAAGCTTTAATTATTTTCTTTATCATAATATCTCCTTACAATGGCATCATATATTCTTTTGCATGATTCAAAATCATTATAATAGAAGAAATCATTAATTCTCTTATCATACTTATCTGATATTAAAGAATCATTATTAATAATCTTCTCTATTTCACTTACAACACATTCTTCAGTTTTTGATATTGGACCAAATCCAATTTTCTCATAATCCATAGCGCCATTATTATAAGATGGTGGTAAATCATCATTATGATAATAAACTATTGGTTTATGCATATATGCAAAATCATATTGAACTCCTGAATAATCAGTTACCATTATTTTAGCTTTAATTAACATATCTTCATAATCTATTTCATTTGATGGTATGATTTCAACAAATTCATTTTTATCATAATCAACTATATTAGAAATTAAAGTTGGATGTATTAAAAATACAATCTTATATGATTTCTCTTTAGCTATTTCAATTAGTTTTTTATTATTAATTAAACCATTATAAACTTTGAAATATTCAGTATGCTTAAAGTTTTCATTATATGGTCTTACTTTTCCACTACCAACAGAAGAAGCAACATCAACCCTCCATGTTGGAGTAATTAAAATAATATTTTCACTATCTCCATGAAGTCCATCAAAACGAGCAAGACCACTTTCAATTAAATCAGCTTTATCATATCCATATTTTGGATCTAATAAATTATTCTTTTCATATTTTGAAGTTACAAAATACATTTTATGATTATCAAACACCCTATTTTGTCTATGTGCCATATTTTGCATTGTAACACCATGTTGAATATGTAAGTTTTCAAAACTAAATAGTCCCTTGTTATACTCTCTCATATATTTATTAAAACTACAAAAAGATGCTGCTTCACTATCAGTTGACAAAATATATTTAGCATTTAAACATACAAGTTTACACTTTAAACTACCAAATATTAATAATCTTCTTCTATATTTCTTTTTTAGTTTTTTATATGTCATAGTATCTTTATTAACAATATAATAAGCACGCTCTTTAGTATTATCATTTAGATATCTAAACATATATTCTCCGCAGTCTCCACCCTTAAATATTTTGTCATAAGTAACATAAATATTTTTGTTTTTATACTTACATCTAGTTAGGAAATACATAAATCTTACGAATGCTGGTTTTAAACACTTAGTTTTCTTATGTCTTAATTCACTTACAAAATACTTAATCTCATTATTAAAAGTAGAAAATGCTTTCTTATCATATATTCTAATTTCATTGTTAATACATTTAATATACTTGTCTTCAATATTATAATAAGAATTCTTTCTGTTACTAACAAGTCTACTAGAAACATTATCACTAAATAGAAGTTTTATTCTACTTCCATTAACATTTTTAAATTTAATAGAAAATGCATTACTAAGTTTTACTCTAAACTTAAAAATAACATCATTATAATAAACTCTACCAAATATTTTATATCCTGCATATATATTAGTTTCCTCTATTTTTTCATTTTTACTGTTAACAATTAGTTGAATTTTAGACAAATCAAAACTAACCCCATCCATTTGGGCATCAAAATATAAATAACCATCTTTATAATTAATAGTTAGTATTTTAATCTTATTGTCTTTAATATTATCCACTATTTCTTTATAAACAATATTATCATCTTTTAGAGAATACTTAACATTTTTATATTTGATATTAAGTAAGTAATAAATGATATTTTTAGGTATCTTAACAGTAGAAGTAATATTTTGAGTATTTAAAAGTTTATCAGATATTCCATTTAAAAACTCGTGTGAAAGACTCAAGAATTCATCATATTCTTTATCATTTAATATAGAATTTTCAATTTGTCTTATATTTTTAACAAGTTTCTCTAAATATTCATCTAATAATCCCTTTTGATTATCAATATTACTATCTAATTCTTTAATTAATCTTTTTAAATCTTTCAAATACCAATCTTTTTTTAAATAATCTTTATTATCACTATTATTCATACGTCCGTCCTTAATAATAGTTTAACATAAATGATTTTATA
>JAEEGL012874017.1_pt1 | contig 14577 bp, 10 predicted proteins | sample 9134231 | NCBI WGS metagenome assembly JAEEGL01 (sample SAMN16246548, study PRJNA631951) | gut metagenome | biome: gut microbiome; feature: rumen; material: fiber-attached | host: Bos | place: Iran: Karaj | collected 2018-10
GAAATGTATATGGCGGAAGTAGATCTGCTGATTTTGGTGTAGAAAATTTTCAAACTTCAAGTTTGATTGATATAGATATAACAGGTGGAACAATTGGAAATGTTTATGGTGGATCTAATAGGCATGGTACAATTTATGGAAATATAGATATAAATATTGCAGGAGGTTCTATTACTGGAAATGTTTATGGTGGAGGAAAAGGAGGAGCAGAACCTGCTACTACAGATGACCCGGCAACAGATGGAACATTCACAACAAATGGTGTTAATGTAACAATAGGTAATTCTTCTACTGGGCCTAATATTCAAGGCAGTGTTTATGGCGGAAGCGCCTTTGGTAGTGTTAATGATACAAATCGTGGAAATGTAAGTGTAACTTTTAATAAAGGAACAATTACAGGAAGCGTATTTGGTGGTGGTCAAGGAGAAGCAAGTCATACACCGGTGGTCAATGGAACTATTACTGTAACAGTAAATGGCGGTACTATTGGCAAAGTATTTGGAGGCCATGATCAAATCGGAAGTCACACAAAGCAAAATGAAGTTCATTTAAATGGAGGAACAATAACTGATGTATTTGGAGGCGGAAATAAATCTTCTGTTACAACTACTAATGTTTACTTAGCTGGTGCTAGTACAACAAATGTTTATGGTGGTTCTAATACATCTGGTAGTGTAACAACTGCAAATGTTAATATATCTTCTGGTAGTGCAACAACTGTATATGGTGGTAACAATGAAGGTGGTACTTGTGGTACTACAAATATTGAAGTAACTGGTGGATCTATAGGAACAATCTATGGAGGAGGTAACTTAGTTAGTACAACAACAACTAATATAGACATATATAATCACACTGGTACAATAACTGCTATATATGGTGGAGGTAATAATGCTGGTGCTACAACAACTAATGTTGATTTACATACAAGAAGTGGAAATAATAACATAGTTGTTACTAATGTATATGGAGGTTCTAACCAAAGTGGTAATGTAAATGAATCAAATATTACAATAGATAAGGGAACAATAACTAATCTTTATGGTGGTAATAATGCTGGTGGCAAAACAGTTGAAACAAATATTACTGTTAATGCTGGTACAGTTACTACTACTTATGGTGGAGGAAATGAAGCTGTAAGTGATGATACAAATATCATAATAAATGGCGGAACATTCACTACAATCTATGGAGGAGGTAACCAAGCTGCAATAACAAATGACACAAGTGTATTAATTAATAGTGCTACTTCAGTTGGAACTATATTTGGTGGTGGAAACGCTGGTGCAGTTGGTGGAGATACTGATGTTACTATTAATTCTGTAACAAATACAATAACTGCTATATATGGAGGAGGAAATCAAGCTGGAGCAGCAACAACAAATGTAACAATTCCATCTAATTCAAGTGTAACTGTAACAAATATATATGGTGGTTCTAACCAAAGTGGTAATGTAACCACTACAAATATAACAATGTCTAGTGGAACTGCTACAAATATATATGGTGGTAATAACCAGGGTGGCGTATCCTCAACAACAAATATAATTACTAATGGTGGAACAATAACAAATATATATGGAGGAGGAAATTTAGCTTCTGTAGGTGTAACAAATATTACATTAAATGGTGGAACAACAACAAGTGTATATGGAGGAGGAAACCAAGCTGGTGCTACAACAACAAACATATCTATTCCATCTAATTCTACTGCAGCAGCTACAACAATATATGGTGGTTCTAACCAAAGTGGTAATGTTACAACAACAAATGTAACTTTAGCAAGTGGATCTGGAATTGCAAATGTATATGGTGGTAATAACCAAGGTGGTGTATCTTCAACCACTCATGTAACAATAAGTGGAACTTCAGTTGGAAATGTGTATGGAGGAGGTAACCTAGCTGCTGTTAATAATACAAACGTAATTATAAATTCTGGATCAATAAGTGGAAGTGTATATGGCGGAGGAAATGAAGCTGCTGTTAATAGTAATACTTCTTTAAAAATACTTGGTGGTACAATAAGTGGAAATGTATACGGAGGAGGTAACAATGGTGCTACTTCCGGAAACACAAATGTAATTATTAATAATGCAACAATAAATGGAAGTGCATATGGAGGAGGAAATGGTTCTACTGCTGCAGTTTTAGGTAATACTAATATAACAGTTGGTGGAACAACAACAATCGGAACTGTATCATGTACAATTAAGAGTCAATGCTCAGTGTTTGGCGGAGGTAATGCCGCTGTAACTGGAGATGAACTTATAGGTGGCTCACATTCTAACGTTAAGATAGCAGGAGCAACTATATATGGTAATGTATATGGTGGAGCAAATACTTCTGTTGTATATGGCGGAACTAATGTCGATATTGGTGCCGATGTAACAACATCAAATGAAACAACAAGATCAAATATATTAATAAATGGTACAGTATTCGGTGGTGGTGAAGCTAATGCTTCAGGTTCTCAAAACTATGACTGGCATTTCGTCGGTGTCACTGAATCAATTGCTGTTAATATAAACGCATTAAATTACAATAATTTTGATATATTAGGTTCAATTTTTGGAAGTGGTAATGCTTCAACTACAACTGGTACAAGTACAATAAATATTAAAAACTATGGAACATATGGTAATCCAAAACGTAATATTTCAATACAGAGAACAGATTTATTAGTAATAGATAATTCAGCACTAGTTCTAGAAGGAGCAACAGATAGAACTAATGAATATAGTGATGTGTTATTTACCCTTTCTATTATTCAAGAATTACAGTTAAAGAATAATTCAACTTTATATCTGGAAACGGGAGCCAACGAACTTAGAAGTTATAAGAGTTTAACTTCTACAGGCGCACCTGTTACTATCGATATTGATGATGAAAATCAAACTTTAACAAGAGATGCTGATAATAGAATTTATATGTATGGAGCTGGTAATAAAGTATTAAATATTGCCAATGAAACATTAACAACTTACGGTAATGTTACTGGTATGACATTCTTTGGATTATTCAAATATGGTGCAAATAGATCAATAGTTGTTGGTATATATGATGATTATGATTATGGAGAAACAGTTAATTTAGATGGGGGTCTATTCACATCTGGTTCTTATGTTCTTGGCGCTCATAAAGTAAATCATGATATAACTGCCGATGGTTTCTATAGTAACTTTGTAGATGCTGAAGGAGTAAATACAATTAAAATAATTGATCCTACTCCTGAAGATGCTCCAATGTATATGTGGGTTATCGGTGAATATGTTCAAACATATGAAGTTAATTTAATGGCTTCTAAATATTCAACACTTGGTGCTGTTGAACTTCCTTTGATTGACTACACAATTCCTAATACAACATTTGAAATAAGAAGTGTTGACTTCAGTGGATTAGAAAGTGGAGTAGAGTTAGTAAACAAGAATTCAATACCAAAAATTTCATCAGACCTTTCAGCAGTTGATACAACTATGGGACTTTCATTAGAAACAAGCAACTCTGGTTGGTTAACATCTGGTTCAACTTCATTCTATACTAATGAAACACCTCATATTCAAGGATTAAAATATTATGTTGGTGAAAACAGTACCAATGTACCATCACTTCTATTCTATTTATACCACTCTAAGAATTTACAAACTTCTGGATCACTTGGCACGGTTCAAATAGAAGTACGTGTTACGAGTAGAATAGATGATTTAACATCAGAGCCAGAAACATTAATTATTAATGTAAATATTTCAAGAGTTTTATATACAACAAATGATTATGAAGCTTCTTTAACAGCTGGAAGAAAATATGAATTATTTACTTCAACTGCAACAAAGATAACTTCTAAGTCATCAATAAGTGCATATTTTTCACTATATGCAGAAAATCAAAATGTATATCACCAAGGATATCATAGAGCATTAGTATCTAATATTGCTTTACCTGAAAACACAAAGATAACAATGATAGATTTAAGTATGAACACAGCAAAGTATTATTATCATGTTATAACATCTGCTGATGTGACTGCTGCTGAAAACCAAATTCGGTTCGATGGAGAAGCAGATTATGATCTGTCAATGTTTGAAGTAATGGGAGCGTTTAATAGTGGAGTTCATTATGATGATGCCTCGATGAATACACAATATTATAGGCAAACAGGTAACTATAGTCAGGAAGAGTTTATATTTATAATAGATTTTGAAGATACAAACTTTTCGGATGATTCACTAGATAACTATATATTATTTGAACTTCAAAATTCAAATAGTCAGACAATAGTTAGCGTTTTAGGTATTCAAGAAAGCGGAATGCATTATGATATATATGATGGATTAGATGCAGTTATAGATATAGAGGGTACTATAAGTAGTAATACAATATATAGTGGTGAAACTGTAACATTAGACTTATTAACAAACTACACTCAATCACAAGTATCTGGTAATACTATTTATGATACTAAGTTGTTTGATGAAAAAGTTGGTTTAAAAATATCTATAATTAATAGTCAAGGAAAGGTAGTATCTGGAACATCTTTAATAGGTTTAACTTACGAAATTGCTGGTGCTAATTATTCACCTAGCATTGATGGAACAGCAAGAATTAAAATTGCTGATAGAGTAGGTAGCATTGAAACATGGATTAAAGTACATACTGGTACTTCAAAATTTGCAACTGGTAATTACACGTTAAGAGTTGAATCATTTGGTTCACCAGATGGTATATATTACGGTCTTAATACTTCAGATCATGTAGATTTCCCAATATATATAGTAAATGAAATATATGGGTTAGATGTAAATACCAATAATGAAGAAATGATAATTGATAAAACTACTGGGTATACATTAAATGGTGATAATCATGTAACATATGATATAGAATATAACTCAGGTTTAACTCATCCATCAATAAGAATTAAATTATTAAGAAGAGAATATACAGGGATATATTCAACTGATTATAATGACGTAGATTTAGCTAATTATGTAAGTAACACTTTGTCATCTACTGTAACCACAAATGAATACCTTATAGTCAATAATCCTGCAAGGCATACTTATTTAACACTTAATATGAAAAATAATTTGACCCCAGGAACATATATGGTAAAATTTATGTTATATGATAATTCCTCATTGATTGGAACGGTAGAAAAATATATAATAATAAAGTAGGAGGGTATAATATGAAAGATTTAACAAATAAAGAATTGATAAATTTATATGAAACATTAAAAGATTTTATAAAATCATTAGAAGATAGAAAAGAAGGTGTTAAAAATGCTTGATAAATTACAAGAATCTATTAACGCTATTAATGAAAATCTTTCTATTCTCCCTACCGAAACTAAAAAGAATAAAGCTGAATACATAAAATATATTGACTCAGAATTAAATGAATACAATATTAAACTTAATGAAGCTACTAAAGAATTAGAAGGTAGATATCAGAAGTATCTAAAAAAGTATACTCTTGGACCTGATCCAGAAGTATCTAATGATATAGATATATTGTCTTTAAAATATTGTAATAGTTCATTTGATAGTTATGAAAGAATGAATTTAAGTTATTATGTATATGAAATAGGTCATTATTATAAAGAAGATCTTGATAAAGTTAATGAAATAATATTATCATTTATTGATTCGTTTTCTAAAGTTGGTATCAATTTAACTATATCAGATTTTAATTATACTGATGTTGTAAATAAGTATATGACATCATTATTAAATAAAAATGAAGATATGCATACTGTATTTGAATCTTTGTATTGGGAGAATTCCACTTTAATTAATCAAATAGAATTAAATTTTAGATATTTATACTTTAAATATAAAAAGAAAATTGATAAATACTATAAAAAGCATGTATCAACTTCTATTAATGCTTTTGATAAATATAGAAAAGCAAGTGAAATTTTAAAGAATTATAAACATAATAGTATTAAGTATATTTCTTCTTTAATATTAAGTAAGAAAGTATCTTTAGCTGATATATCTGAAAAGAATATTAAATCAATTACATCTGAATTATTATTAGAAGATAATGATTCTAATTATGATAATTTATTAAAACTAGAAGATACTTTATTAGAATATAAAGATTTGATGCATTTTATGTATATAATCGAAGATTTAAAAAAGTTGTTTGAACATAAGCAAGAATATAAAGGTGTTTATTTTAATAAATATAAAGAAATACAAAAGAAAGAAAAAGAATTATTTAAATTAAATAAAAGAGCTAACAAAAATGGTGAAAGCAGGTTAAATAGAAATAATTGTATAGTTGATTTATATAAATTATATAGAGAGCTAGATGATTTGAAAATAAATGATATTATATTTAACGAAGTTAGTGATGACACTAGTTATTATGTATTACTATCATTAGTTGCATCAGATTTTAATTACTTTGTTAAACTTCTTAAAGAACAAAAAGAAAATTTAACAATGGAAGACATTGATAATAATTTAAATAAATTATTTAAATTTGTTTATGGCAATGAGCTTAATATAGTAAATAATATAAGTATCTCTGAAAACAAAAATATAACTCAAATAATTAGTGATAGATATAGATTAATTAATATTAATGTATCTGAGGAAAAAATATCTGGTGAGGCAATTGACTCATATTTAAAGAATTTAAGTAATTTAATATTAAGTTATGATATTTCTAAAAATAAAATTAATGTTGATGAATTAGATTATATTCTTTATGTTGAAAAGATGAAAGAAAAATAATATGAAAAAGAAATTAATCATAATAATATCAATAGTATTATTAATTATATTGGTGTTGTTAGGTGTAGTAAATAATTATGAACCATTTCATTTTACTAACAATTTATTTTTTAAAAAGCAAAGTATAAAAAGTATATATAAAGAAGAATATAAGAATGTAGATACTATATATGTTGATGTTGATGATGCTATTATAAATATTATTAATGGTGAATCTAATAATATAAAAGTAGAAATACTATCAGATAGAAAAAATATTAATTTAAAATCATATAATACTAAATTATCTATAGTAACTGACAATAATGAAGGGTGTATATTTTGTACTTTGAATGTAATAAATATAGAAGCACCATCTAATTTTGAGGAATATATAAATGTAGTAAATGACTATGGGCATGTTAGAATTGGAGTTTTTCCTAATGCCACTATTTCAGTAACTAGTGGATTTGGTAACATTTCTGTTAATGAAGCTAAAGTATTAAAAGTAATATCAAAAAGAGGAAGTGTTGATATTAAGAAAGTATCCAATGCATCTATTTATAGTCTTTGGGGAACATTAAATCTTGATAATGTTAATAGTATTGCTTCTAAAAGTACGTTGTTACATATGAATATAAGCAATGTTAATAAGTATATTAATATTGATAATACTTTTGGCAATATCAATATTAAAAATGCAACAATTACTAGGGATTCAAAAATTAATGTTGGATTTGGAAATGTTGATATAGAAAACTTAAAAGAAGATACTGGGAAATTAGAACTAAAGAATTAATTTTGATTAATTCTTTTGTTTTACAAATACTTTCTTTTATGTTATTATATAATTGGTGATAATATGAAAAAAATAGTTAATTTTTTTAAAGAAATATTAATAGGAATATGGATTATTGTAGCCATTTTTACAACGGCTTGTTTAATATCTTCAAATGATTATGGAGTTAGTGAATTTGGTGAAACATCTATGTTTGTTATTGATAATAGATCATTAGCTGAATATGGTTTTAATAAGAATGATATTGTTATAGTAACAAAAGGCCTTGAAAAAGAGTACAACGAAGGTGATGGAGTATTTTTCTATTATGGAAATAGAGAAACTAGAAGTTACATTAACTATGGTGTTATTGAAAGTGTAGAAAGAGTTGATGGTGCACAAGATGCATTCTATTTTGCAAATGATCAAGTATCATATGATAAAATTCTAGGTTTGGCAAATGGAGCGAAGGTAATTAAGAAATGGGGATTCTTACTTGGTTTATTAGAATCAAGATGGGGATTCATGTTTTTAATAATACTGCCAACATTATATGCGGTTGTTTATGAAGTATATACTATTGCTGTTGAAGTTAAAAAGAAATCAGCAAAAGAATTATCTGAATTAGACAAAGAAAGCTAATTATGAAAATAAATGTTAAAACAATATTATATATAGGAGTATTAATTTTACTAATTGCTTCTATATATTTAATTAAAGAAACTTATGCTGTGTTTGAAACTACAGGTACTGGAACTGCAGATTTTTCTATTGGTAGCTGGGTAATAAACTTAAATAACATAGACATATCATCAGGACAGACAGTTCATTTTTCTATTAATAGTTTTACATATGATGAAAATTCTCATATTGCAAACGGGGTAATTGCTCCGGGTAGAAGTGGATATTTTGACTTAATATTAGATCCCGATGGGACTGATGTAGCTGTAAGGTATGATATAACCCTTGATATGGAAGAAGAATATGCTGACAATATAACTTATTATGTAACAACTACAGATGGGACTACTATTCAAACAGGTGAAAGCACTTACTCTGGAATAATTGATTTAAGTTCAATTGATAATGGTGATACAGCAACCTTAAGAATAATAGTAGAATGGGTTGATAATGGAAGTTATGATGAAAGTGATACAGAGTTAGGCATGCAAAATAATTCTAGTATAAGTATTCCAGCAGAAATAAACGTAATACAATATTTAGGGGAGTCTTTGGAAGAGTATTCAAGAGAATAAAAAGAGGTAAAAAATGAGAAAGGTAGCAGAGATATTTATTAATATTTTGACAGTAATTGTTTTTGTAATTTTAGCAATTATTATTTTTGCTAAAGTCAAAATGTTAGTTACTAACAAGGATTATTTTGAATTATTTGGATATTCTGCATTTAATGTTGCTACCGGAAGTATGGAACCAACCATAAAACAAAATGATATTATTATTGTTAAAATGCATGATAAGTATCAAATAGATGATATTATTACTTTTAAGAAAGATGATTCTTATATAACGCATAGAGTTATATTGATTAATGATAATAATATAATAACTAAAGGAGATGCTAATAATACTAATGATGTAGCTATCGATAAAAACTTAGTATTAGGTAGAGTTATAAAGATAGTTCATAATGGTGGTTTGTGGCAGAAAATTTTAACTTCGCCTAAAGTTATAATAATGATATTCTTAACATTAATATTATTTGATTTTGCTTTTTCATATAAAGGTTTTAATAAAGAAAAGCCTAAAAAAGAAAGCGAAAAAATAGATTTAAATAGAATAAGTAAAGAAGAGTTGGAAGAAATATATAAGAAAGTAAACTCTGTTAAAAGTGAAAAAGAAAAAAAGAATTTAGAATATACTATAGGTCTTGATTTAGCTAGCATTCAAAAAGAGATTAAATCTAAATTAGATAAGGAAGAGTAATGGTAAAAAAATTTTTATCAAAATTTGATAAGAAAAGACTTGGTATTGCATTTAAAATTACAATACTAGTTTTGGGTGTAGTATTTATTGTTAATACTTTAGATTTAACATATTCAAGATATCAATCAAGTGCTAATATGAATATACAATCTAGTATTGCTTTATTTTTAGTTGATCAGGGAACTTATACTGGTTCAATTGCTTTAGAAGGGTTGGAACCTTCTGATGGATCATATAAGTATGTAGTAAAAGTTAGAAATTATAAGCAATCTTTAAGAACAAATGTTGACTTAGATTATCACATTAAATTTGAGACAACAACAAATTTACCTATAACAGTTTCTGTATATAGAAATGAATCTAATGAAGCTCCGGGTGCTACTAATATAGTGGCAACGCCAACTTATAGAACTGATGGGGATGTTTATTATAAAGTATATGATACAAATGGAACCCATCGTTTCCACTATAATACAAATGAAGAAGATTATTACACTATTGTTGTAACTTACGCTTCATCATATAAGAATTATCCAGAGCTATATCAAGGTAAGATAGATTTATTAAGTGTTATTATTACTGCAGAACAGGTTGTTTAATCATTATTTATTTGATAAAATTACAATAGGTGTAATATGAAAAAGAAAAAAGGAATTAAGGATAAACTAAGAACTAGAGTAAGATTAATATTATTAATGTTATTAGTAATAATTCTTATTCCAGTTGGTGTTACATTTTCAAAATATATAAATGACTTTATAGGGAATTATTTAATTAAAACAAATAATTTCTATTTTAGTAGTGATAAATTAAGTAAACCAACAATTACTTATAATGTTAATAATTGGAGTGGAGTTGGTACTTTTAAGATTGAATTTGAACTTAATAACCATAAAAATAATCTATTAGTAAGTGATAGTGATATTGAATATAGTATTGTTGTAAGTCATCCTGATGATGTATCATGCACATTTGAAACAGTTTCGGGGGTTATCTATACTACTGAAATGACAGATAAGTATGAGTTAATTGTAACCCCTTTGAGAATATTTAATACGGGGGATTCAGTGAGAATAGGAATAACTGCTACTTCTTCTGCCCCTTATGTTAAAGCTTTAAGTGCAGTATATATTATAACTGTTGGTAGAAAAGGGATAGGTTATGAGATAAGTGATGCAGTTAATCAACCATATTTAAATTTAACTATAACAAATGCTAGAGATAATTATAAAGTTTTTGATCCTTGGGGTGATTATGAATTAAATCATGAATTTACTATTGATGAGTATAAAGCTTTAACTCCTGCTGAACAAGCAAAGTGTTATTCAGCAAGAATAACATTAACTTTTGATCCAACATATGTTGTTATTGATACAACAAGTAATTTATTAAATAATTCAACACATACAACAACAACAGTTAATGGGGTAGCTTATATATCGTCGATAACCTTTGATGTTGATGCGATGAGTAGTAATGTTATACGGTTTTATAAAGTAGATGTTTCACAAAATTATACATATAATGGAACTGGTACATCTATAATTACTTTTAATGCTTTGTAGGAGGATATATGGTAGATAATTATATAAAATATTTTGAAAACTTTTTAATTAATTATTATAAAATTATTCTTGATAATAAATATGAAAAAAAGATATTAACTCCATTTATAGAAAAGTATATAGATGTAAGATATTATAATAATAGCGTTTACGAAAGAGGATATAGTTTTATTAATAAGCTAAATAGCGAACTAAAGAATGTTGCTAAAGAGATGGTTAAACAGGACATGTCTTTAGAAAATAAAGTAAAAGAAATATTTACTTTATTTGGATATATCTTATATATTGATGATTGTAGTGAATATGTAGGTTTAAATTCACTAATTAAAACTATTGCAGAAGATCTTTCTTTAAATGAAGAAAAGAAAGAAGAATTAAAGACTTTAGTAATTAACTTTATTAAAACAAGAAAAGAATTTCTAGGTATATTTGAAGATAAAAACTTTAGTTTAAATTTGAAACGAATTGCTAGAAATTTAAAAAAAGTAGAGATAGATCAATATTGTAAATTGTCTCCAATATTTAGTGAGTGGGCAATTAATAAGGCATATAGTACTGGGACAGTTTTAGAAAATAAACAATACTTATTATATTTAATGCTTTCTGGGTATATTTTAAAACAAACAATAGAATTAAACTTTAATGAAAATTATATAGTCGATTTTCCAGAATCGCTATTTGAAAAAGAAAAGAAAATAAATAAATATATAAAAGTATTAGATGATAAAGTTACTAAACCAAGAGTTCATTTTAGATTTAGTTATTCAACATATTTAATATATAAAGATAAAATAAACTCTCTTATTAAAAATGGTTTTAATGTAGCAATAATGCTTGATGATAATTATGATGGTAATATAAAAGTATTAGATATATTTTCATATGTTTTTGTATATGAAAAATATGAATATTATGATATAATTATAGAGAATAAGGAAAATATTAAAGCAAATGTAATAAGTATGTGAGGTAGTTTATGAATACATTTTTCACATTTCTATATGAATTCTTATCACAATTTTTCTCTGGAATTAAAGCTATATTTTTAGGAATAATTAATGGTATTGCTAAAATATTTAGTATTAAAGAGTATTTAAAAATTGTGCAAGATTATAAAACCGATTTTGGTATTGGAGAATGGGTTCTTTTTGGCGTTGCTACTTTAATACTTGTTCTTTTAGTGGCATCATTTATATTATTGATAGTTTTCTTAATAAGAAAATATGTACGATTTAGAAAAACATTAGTTGAGCAAGAATCTATGTTAGAAGAAATATCTACTTTGAATAACAAAGTTGCTTCTCTAGTTCAAGAAAAAGAAGATATATTAGCTATGAAAGTTTCACACTTGGGGTTAAAACCTAATGAAGGTGATGAAGAAGAAGTACCACAAGAAGGAGATTCTGTTGATCAAACCACTGATATTAGATTCTCTAAATTAAATGATGTTGATATTCAGTATGCAGATTACAAAATTCAAGAATATGGTAATAGTTTTGAATTACCAGAGTTAGTAGAGTTATTTAGAAATTTTGCCGCTAGTAAATTAAGACTTTACTATACAACTAATATGATAAGATTATTTATATCTGCACTTGCAAGTACAAAACTTGTAATATTGCAAGGTATATCTGGTACAGGTAAAACTTCACTTGCTTATGCTTGGGGAAAGTTTTTAAAGCATGACTCTTGTGTTACTTCTGTTCAACCATCATGGCGTGATAGATCAGAGTTATTTGGATATTTTAATGAATTTACTAAAAAGTTTAATGAAACAGACATATTAAAAGTTTTATATGAAGCCGGATATACTGATGATATATATACAGTAATCCTAGATGAAATGAATATCTCCAGAGTTGAGTATTACTTCGCCGAGATGCTATCAATACTAGAAATGCCTAATAAAGATGAATGGATTATAGAAGTGGTTGCATCAGCATGGAAAAGTGATCCTAAAAGACTTAAGAATGGCAAATTACAAATACCTAGTAATGTATGGTATATTGGTACAATCAATAACGATGACTCTACATTTATGGTAACAGATAAAGTGTATGACCGTGCTATGCCAATAGATATTAATGATAAAGGTAAAGTTTTTGAACCAGAAGATACCGAAGCTCAAGATATTAATTATTCTTACTTAGATGCTAAGTTTAAGGAAGCTATGGATGCAAATCCTATTAGAGAAGAAACATTAAATAAAATAAATGAAATGGATGACTATGTAATATCCCATTTCCGTATAGCTTTTGGTAACCGTATTGTTGCTCATATGAAGAAGTTTGTTCCCGTATATGTTGCTTGTGGTGGAGATGAAATAGATGGCGTTGACTATTTCATAGCTAAGAAGATATTAAGAAAATTTGAACAATTAAATATTTCTTACATTAGAGATGAAATAGATGGGTTTATCGAATTCCTTGATAAGACTTTTGGAAAAGATAAAATGCATGAATGTATTGAAACTCTATTAAGACTTAAGAAGATGTCTTAAGGAGTAGATAATGGATAAAGAATTAAAGGTATTAGATCTATATACAAAAACAAGTACAAATAAAATCAATTCTTTTAGTAATAGCGTTCAATCAGAGTATACAGTTAATACAAATGTTGAATCATTTGAGGCTAATTTTGAATGGCTCGAATTGATGGAAAAGACAATAGTGTATATAGATAATATATTAAGAAATCCTAATAGATTTATTATCAATGAAGAAGAAGTAGTTAATGTAGAGAAAGCTAGAAGGGTAACTGTTGAAAGTATTAAGCATTTAGCTAGAAATACTAGCATGATTCAAAAGATTGAAAGAAATGGTGATGTAAAGCCTTCTAAAATTTTAAATATCAATAAAGATGAAAACTATAATACATATGAGAATAGAGTTATATATACATTAATCAAAAATATGCAAATGTTTATTGATATGAAAAAAAGAGACTTAGTTACTAAATCTTATACCAAGGATAGTAAAAGAAGTGAATATCATGGTACTTCTAAAGTAGGGCCAGAAGTAGTAGATATAAATGTTTCAATGGCATCAAAATCTAATGTAACTGCTGAATATGGTAGAAATAATGATTTGACTGTTGAACAAAGAATAGATAAACTTGAATTACAGGTTGCTGATTTAACTAGGACAGATGTATATAAGCTTTTAGACAAAGCCAATGTAGCTAAAGTAACGCCACCTATTAAGAAAACTAATTTAATACTAAAGAATACTAACTTTCAGTATGCAATGAAGTTATGGAATTATTTACAAACACATGTAGATAATGGTAATAAGACTACGAAGAGTAGTTCTACTATAAAAGAAAACCTTAATGTTAAAGGTATGTTTGATGATGTATTCTTACTTAATTACTTAATAGTTAATAGTTTGGGTGATAACAAGCAAGAATTAAAAGCTGAAAAAAATAAAGAATTAGTTGAAACTTTAACAAATAATATGATAACTAAGATAGTTGAGATTAATTCAGATTTGCCAATGGAAGAATTACAAAAGGTAATAGGGGATAAAATAGCTGTTATAAGGAATAAAAAAGAAGCTTCTATCGAAGA
>JAEEGL017459591.1_pt1 | contig 14577 bp, 13 predicted proteins | sample 9134231 | NCBI WGS metagenome assembly JAEEGL01 (sample SAMN16246548, study PRJNA631951) | gut metagenome | biome: gut microbiome; feature: rumen; material: fiber-attached | host: Bos | place: Iran: Karaj | collected 2018-10
AAAAAATTTATTTTTGTTTGTTTTTTCTCTTTTGCTCAATAACTCTTTTAAAAGAATTGTTGTTTGTAATTCTTGTTCGTCATATATAGTTTTCAAAGATTTAGTTGACGCAATTTGAAGCGCCTTAATTATTTTATCACTTTAAATTACGATGTCAATCACAATTTAAAGTAAAGTGGTGGTTGGGAGTGGTTTCGAACCACCGAACCCTTAGGGAGCAGATTTACAGTCTGCCGCGTTTAGCCTCTTCGCTACCCAACCATAAATATTAACCTACACATCATTTTTGCGTGAGTGCTTTTTCATTATACCATACCCAAATTCAATGTCAACAATTATTTTATCATTTTTTATACATTTTTTTGGCCTAATTTGATGACAATATTTAGCTTCTTTTTTACCATATATATTTATATATAAAAAGCCCGGGTTTTATTATAAACCCAGGCTAATCATTTACATAAATATTGCCACTAAAATCATAGCAATTAATAGACATGTACCAAATAAAGAAAGGATAATTGCCATCTTCTTGCTATGAGGCTTTGGAATTGTAATTTTAAGGACAAATAACATTCCAACTACTGCTACTACTCCTAAATAAACCCATACAAACCATGTGAATCTACTTAAAATCCAGAATGTTGGGAATATTAAACTTGCCATTGTTATAGGTAAACCTGTGTAATAATGTAATACACCACTATCTCCAGACTTAATTCTATCATTTTCTAAGGCATTAAAGTAACCAAGTCTTACAAGACCAAATAATACATATGTTAATAAAACAACTACATAAATCCAGAAATACCATTTAGCATACCATTCTGCATCATAATTTCTAACTAATGCAAAACCAATCATAGCTGGTAATATACCAAAAGCAATAACATCTGATAATGAATCTATTTGAATACCAAAATCCTTCATCATCTCTGTTCTATCCTTTTTAGTTCTTGCAACCTTTCCATCAAACATATCTAAAAGACCACAAGTTAATAGGCATCCCATTGCTACATCAACACAATATCCTGAGCCAACTGCAGCACAGCCAATGCCTACACATGCCAAAATTACGCTAACGTATGTTAGTATTACGGTATAATTCCAATATCCAATCATACTTAAACCTCTCATTTAATACACAAAATATTCTATCATACATAAAAAGTATTATCAATTATTTGGTTTTTTTAATTCTTTTATCTAATTCAAATGAATCTAGCATAATAACTCTCTTGCATCCTTGACATTCAAGCTTAATGCTAGCACCAGTTCTAATAACCTTCCATGATGATGAACCACAAACATGTGGCTTTTTAGTTTCTACAATTTGATCAATTACATACATTATAAAGGTCTCTCCTTTATCTTAGCAAATGCTCTTGGGTATTTTTTAGGACATTCCTTTACCTTTTCAATGACAATGATTTCTCTTTTGCCCTCTCCGTCGGGTAAATCTAAACTTATTACTTCCTTAATCTTACCACCTAATATATTAATAGCATTATTAGCCTCATCTAATTCAGCCTTACCATCTTGGCCTTTCATAGCGATGAATAGACCACCTATTTTAACTAAAGGCATACATAATTCAGCTAATACATTTAATCTAGCAACAGCTCTTGCAGTAACAACATCAAACGAATCTCTATTATCCTTTTGATATTCCTCTGCTCTTGCATGAAATGCATGAACATTATTTAATTCTAAATATCCTGCAAGCTCATTTAAAAAGTTAATTCTCTTATTTAATGCATCAATAATAGTAACATCAATATTAGATTTTACAATGGCAAGTGGAATAGATGGAAAACCAGCTCCACTTCCAACATCACATAATCTAATATCATCTAAATTACCTAAAGCTTTAAGAATAGTTAAAGAATCATAAAAATGCTTATTATATACTTCTTCCTTTTCAGTTATAGCAGTTAAATTCATGTATTCATTTACTTCAATTAGTCTTGAGTAATACTTTTGGAATTTTAAATCAATTTCTTCATTATATGTAATACCTAATTTAGAAAGTTCATCATTAAATTTCATTTGACTCTCTCCTCATCTTTTCAACATATACAACCAAAACTGATATATCTGCTGGATTGACACCTGATATTCTTGAAGCCTGACCAATAGTCTTTGGTCTAATCTTTTTAAATTTTTCTCTTGCCTCTAATGCAATATTATCAACATCATCATAATTTATATCATCAGGAATTATCTTAGCATCATAAGCCTTCATCTTATTTGCTTGATCTTTGGCCTTTTTAATATAACCATCATACTTATATGAGATTTCAACAGCTTCTAATATTTCATCAACATCATCATAATCGATATCTAATTTAGTATGTGCCTCATTTAATAATGCTTTAATATCATTATAATCAATCTCAGGACGCTTAATTAGGTTTTCTAATGTTTGACTTTCTCTAACTGCTTCAATTCTTCCATCTAATAATTTATTAATAATATCTAGGTGAATCTTTTTTGTCTTAAATTGTTCCTTAACAGATTCAATAGAAGCTTTCTTCTTATTTAATCTATCATATTGCTCTTTAGATACAGTTCCAACATTATAGCCATATTCTCTTAATCTAAGATCAGCATTATCATGTCTTAATAATAATCTATATTCAGCTCTTGAAGTTAATAATCTATAAGGCTCCTTAGTTCCTTTAGTTACTAAGTCATCAATCATAACTCCAATATATGCTTCATCCCTTGATAAAATTAGTGGATCTTTTCCCATAGTCTTAAGTGAGGCATTAATACCCGCAATTAATCCTTGACCGGCAGCTTCCTCATATCCAGATGTACCATTAATTTGACCAGCTGTAAATAAATTATTAACAACCTTAGTTTCAAGACTTGGCCATAATTCAAGTGGGTCTATTGCATCATACTCAATTGCATATGCATATCTAATAACCTCGCAATTTCTTAAACCAGGTAATTCTCTAATCATTCTATCCTGAATTTCTACAGGCATAGATGTAGAAAAGCCTTGAATATATTCTTGATCAATTTCTAAGCTTTCTGGTTCATAAAAAATTTGATGTCTTTCCTTATCAGAGAATTTAACAACCTTATCCTCAATAGATGGGCAGTATCTAGGACCTACACCTTCTACAACTCCACCATACATTGCAGATTCTTTTAGGTTTTCCTTAATAATATTATGGATAGCCTCATTAGTATATGTTAAATAACATGGTGCTTTAACCTTTGTTATAGACTCATAGCCCTTATCAAATGAATAATGCCATGTCTTTTCATCACCATATTCAATAGATGTTTGTGAAAAATCAATTGTAGATGCTTTAATTCTTGCAGGTGTACCTGTCTTTAATCTTAAAATAGTAAAGCCAGCATCCTTTAATGCCTTAGAAATACCATAAGATGTTTGTTGTCCATCTGGTCCTTCAGGTGAAGTCCAGTGACCTCTTAAGATACGGCTAGAAAGATATGTACCAGTTGTTAAAACAACAGCCTTTGATTCTATTCTTTCTCCATCTAAAGTCACAATTCCCTTAATAGTTTTATTTTCAATGATTAAATCATTAACAATCTTTTCTTTTAATGTTAGATTTTCAACTGTTTTTAAATACTTTAGCATTTCTCTTGCATAAAGTAATTTATCAATTTGAAATCTTAATGCTCTTACGGCAGGTCCTTTAGAGCTATTTAGCATCTTAGTTTGAATTTGACATAAGTCAGCATTCTTGCCCATATAGCCACCAAGTGCGTCAATTTCTCTTACTACAACACCCTTTGCAGGACCACCAATTGAAGGATTACAAGGCATTGAACCTGTCATATTTAGATTACCAGTTATTAATAGAGTTTTTAATCCTATTTTACTAGACGCAATAGCTGCCTCACATCCAGCATGACCAGCTCCAACAACAATTAAATCAAACATATGCTAATCCTCCTTCTTCTTAAATAAAAACATTCCTTTTAAATTATACACTTATTTAAAAAAAATAAAATAAAAATATTATAATGAAAGTAATTTGACATATTCTATCATCAATGATAAAATTAACTAAATATAACGTTACGATAAAATGAAGGTGCTTGTATGAAAATCGATGATTTAAGTAAAAAGCTTCTTTACCTTTACAATTCTTGCATTTTTTTAATTAACCCAAAAGAAGGAATTGTCAAAGAAGCTTACTATGAAACTATTTTAATAGCCCAAAATATATCTTTTATAGAACTAGGTCATCTTATGGCTGAAACTTATAATCTAAAAGATATTTTTTATGATAAAATCGATAGATTTATGTCTAACCTAAATAATAACGATGGCACTTTCTATATTTCATTAGATTATGAAAAAGAGGATGGCTCTAAAGTTCCTTTTGTTTTAAGAGGATATCAATTTGATAATGATGACATAATATTTAGTTATTATCCATTAAATCCAAGTAATTATGAAATTGATGAATTAACTAAAACAATTGGAAAGAATAAAATATTAACTGAAGCTAATTTAATGATTGAAAACAATGAGCCTTTCGCTATACTTCGTTTGGGAATTGACGATTTTGATGTTATATCTAAAAAATTTGGTAACATGTTTAGTGATATTGTCTTAATTGAAACAGTTTCATACATAAAATCATTTTTGGGTAGCAATGGTATAATTTCAAGAATAGGTGAATCAGAATTCTCTATTCTTCTTAAAATCACTGATGATTATGAAATAATCCATAATACTGTTTCAGAAATGAGACATAAAATTGAAGATTTAAATGTCCAGCATGTAAGAAAAATTGATGTCCATTCTACTATCGGACTTGCTAGATTCCCATTTGATGGAAATGACCTAGATATGCTACTTAAAAAGGCCGAAATTGCCTATCGAAGAGGAATTAAAAAGGGTAAGAATTGCTTTATCATTTATACATTAGAAAAGAGTGGTCCTGTACCTGATGATTATCAAACTGAATTTTATAATGCGAAGGTACCAGTATCTGCTCAAAACTATACATATAATATTACTTCAGGAATCATTGAATTATTAAATCAAGAATCTGAAATAAAAACTAATGTAATAGATGCTTTATCCATCATTGGTAATTTCTTCTTATTAGATAGAATTACATATGTCACATATGATGAAAAGAATGATGAATATGATAACCAAATATGGCATAACCCATCTGGTTCAATTCCACTTCTTCCTGATGAAAAATTAAAAGAAGTTTATGAAGAAATTATTAACCATTCAGATTCAACAGGTATGATTAAAGTTAATCAAGTTGAATCAATTAAAGCTAATCCTTTATATAAAACATTTCATGCTTCTCATACAAGTTCAATTTTATCATTTATTCTAAAATTAAATGGTAAGAATGTTGGCCTTATTAATTTTTCAATGTGCTCAATTAATAGATTTTGGTCTAAGGATGAGGTTTCAGCATTAAGATTATGCTCTAATTTATTTGCATTGCAGGCACAAAAGCAAATTGATACAAAGAATCATTACAAGGATTTATATATTGATTCCGCTACTGGTATTATTAATTTTAAAAAATGGAGAATTGATGTTAATACATTAATAAATCAAAATCCTGGAATGCAATACTCTATTCTTCAAATTCAAATTAAAGATTTTTATAATATAAGATCTGTTATTGGAAATAAGCAGTGTGAAAAAATATATTGTAGTATAGCAGATAAGCTTGGAACATATATGTACTCACAATATATCTATTGTCATGACGCAGATGATAAATTCTATGTATTATTCCCTCATACGAATAAAAAAGAAATTTCATATGTGTTTGATGAAATAGCAAGACACATATATAATAATTCTCCTGTTACAAGATTTAGAATTATTCTTTATGGTGGAGTTTATATAAATGATTGTAATGATAGGCTTAATGTTGCTTTAGATAAAACTGCAATGGCAATTGATAGTTCAAATGAACCATTAACATTCTATTCAAATGAGGTTCATGAGCGTGAACAAGAAAAGGCTAGTCTAGAGCTTCATATGCATGATGCATTAAGAAATAATGAATTCTTATTATATCTTCAACCAAAGATTGATTCAAGAACGGGAAAGCTAGTTGGGGCTGAGGCATTAACTAGATGGTTCTTCTATCATAAAAAACTAATCTTCCCAAATACCTTCATTCCAATGTTTGAAGAAAATGGTTTTATTGAAGAATTAGATTATGCAGTATTTGAGAATACATGTAAATTCTTAAGAGGAGTAATTGATGAAGGAAAGAATCCTGTTCCTATTTCATTAAATGTGTCAAGATATGTATCTGACTTTAAAGATTATTTAAGAGTTTTAAATAGAATAAAGAGAAAATATAAAATACCTGATAATTTAATTGAATTAGAAATAACTGAAGGAATGTTTTATAACAATGATGATATAATCGCTGAATTCATCGATTTATTACATGAATATGGGTATAAGGTATTAATGGATGACTTTGGTTCTGGATATTCAAATATTTCTTCTCTTGCTACACTAAATTTTGATTGTATCAAGTTAGATAAGAGCCTAGCTCAAAATAACACAAAAAAGCATCAAACTATTATTTCATCACTAATCTCAATGATTAAAAACTTAAATATGTCTGTAATATGCGAAGGTGTTGAAACAAATGATTATGCAGAATTCTTAAAAACAGTTGGTTGTAATATTATCCAAGGATATTTATATGACAAACCACTTCCTGAAGAAGATTTTAAGAAAAAATACATTTCATAAAAAAAGAAAAACAATTTGGTTTTGTCCAAATTGTTTTTTTATTTTACTTTACATTTTCAATAAATTCTTCTGCAACCTTTTCAGCTGTGAATCCATAATAATCAAAGATATACTTAATTGGCATAGATGCACCATAAGTATCAATACCCTTAACATAGTCAGCGTATTTATACCAAGGTAATGTAGCACCCATTTCTACTGCCATAACCTTTGCATTCTTTGGTAATACTTCTTCTTTATATTCATTTGATTGTTGATCAAATAAGAACATTGAAGGCATAGATACAACTGTAACATCAATTCCTTGTTCCTTAAGGATATTTGCAGCATCTAAAGTAATTGATAATTCAGAGCCACAAGATAATAATACATAGTTTGAAGTACCCTTCTTAACTATATAAGCACCCTTTTGAACACCTTCAGCCTTAGTAGATGAAAGGTTAGGTAATGCTTGTCTAGATGATGTAATTACAGTTGGATATGGATTATTCTTAATTCCTTCTAATAATGCAGCTGTCATTTCTCTTGCATCTGCAGGACGGAATAAGTTAACATTTGGCATTGCTCTAAACATAGTTAAATGCTCAATTGGTTGATGTGTAGGACCATCTTCTCCAACGCATACTGTATCATGTGAGAAAAAGAATAGTGAAGGAATTTTCATAATAGCAGCTTGTCTTACAGCTGGCTTTAAGTAATCTGAGAATACAAAGAATCCAGCACAGAATCCTCTCATACCACCATGTAATGTAATACCATTAGTGATGGCAGCCATTGCATGCTCTCTTACACCAAACTTAATATTTCTACCACGAGGATTTGATTCACCATAAATACCATCAGCACCCTTAACCATTGTAGATGCTGTTAAGTCAGCTGAACCACCCATGAAATTAGGAAGCTTAGATGAAATCCAATCTAATACCTTTCCCATTACCTTTCTAGTTGATTCTTCTGAACCATCTGAATATGTAGGAATACCATCAGTATCAGTTAATTCGAAATCATCTGATACATATCTCATTAAATCATTATATTCTTCTGGATATAACTTTTGATATGAACGAAGTAACATATCCCAGTCATCTTCAGCCTGTTGACCTCTTTCAATTACATTCTTGTTATAGAAATCTAAAACATCAGTAGCGAAAGTAAATTCAGGCTCATTATATCCTAAATTCTTACGTAATACCTTAATATCTTCTGCAGCCATTGGCTTACCATGAATTGATGACTCACCTGAATTTGGAGCACCATAACCAATTACTGTCTTAATTTCAATGATTGATGGCTTACCAGATTGCTTAGCAATATTGATAGCCTTATTAATATCATCACAAACATTACCATCTTTAACTAATTGATAATCCCAACCCATAGACTCAAACTTAGTCTTAGTATCTTCAGTATTAGCTAATGATACCTCACCATCTAATTGAATATCGTTAGAATCATATAGAATAATTAGCTTAGATAATCCTAAGTGACCAGCAAGACTTACTGCCTCCATAGCAATACCTTCTTGTAAATCACCATCACCACACATTACATATGTAAAGTGATTTACTACAGGAAAATCAGGCTTATTAAAAACAGCCTCTAAATGATTTTCAGCGATTGCCATACCAACAGCACTTGAAATACCTTGTCCTAAAGGTCCAGTTGTAATTTCAACTCCTGGAACATGACCATACTCAGGATGACCTGGAGTCATAGAACCCTTTTGACGTAAATTCTTTAAATCATCCATTGTAATGCCATATCCACTTAAGTGTAATAGCATATATAAAAGTGTTGAACCATGACCAGCAGATAAAACAAATCTATCACGATCAAACCACTTTTCATCAGATGAATTAATTCTCATCTGTCTTGTAAATAATGTATGTAAAATAGGAGCAGCACCTAGTACGATACCAGGGTGACCACTCTTAGCCTTTGTAATAGCTTCTGCACCAACAACTCTCAATGAATTAATACATTTTAAATCAATTGAACTCATATAAAAATAAACTCCCCAAAATTATTATTCAGCGTCAGTAGATTTAGGTTCTTCCTCTTTTTCTACTTCTTTAACTTCATTAGCATCAGACTTTTCGGCAACTACTTCTGTAGCCTCTACTTCCTTAGGTTCAATATCTTCTCCCTTAACCTCTTCAGTAGTTTCCTCTTTAACTTCAGCTTCTACTACCTCTTCCTTAACTTCTTCAGTAGCCTCAGCAGTTTCTGAAGTTTCAATCTCCTTTACTTCTGCATCAATCGCCTTATCATCTTTAGCCTCAGATTCTTCATCATTTTCTGCAGGATATAAATTATCAAAGTAATCATCCATGTACTCTTTTTGCTTAGCTAATAACTTATCAAACTTGCCAGTACCAATGTGGTCTTCAATAACTTGACGACTTTCTGAATTAGCAGCTGCCATCTTTTTCTTGACAAATGTATTAGCACCAAGCATGAAAATGAACATTGCTACTAAAACACCAATAATTAAGTATGAACCCCATTGTGGCATTTGTGATGAGAACACTAATGCAACAACACATAATACTACAGCTAAAATCATTAATGGATAAATTACAAACATAGAGAACTTCTTAGAAATAACCTCTGTCTTATCCCAGAATTGTACCCATTGTTGATTAACGAAGCCAGAATATAATTCTCCAACTTCCTCATAATATCCATCCTCAACAAATAAACGATAATTTACTCCATCAATAGAAGACCATACTGCAAATTGACCCTTTGCATTAACAAATTCTTCCTTTAAACCGGAAAAATCGCTCATCTTGTATACTTCAACTTTACGATTATCGAATTCATTTACATCAACTGGAGTAACAGTATCCGCAATATTGTAAAGTTTTGGATTAATCTTCATATATAATCACCTATATCCTTTCAAAAAAACAAATTCATTTTATTATATCATATTTACAATTAAAAAAAAGTAGTTTTTAAATTTACTACTTTTTCTTATTAACTGAACAATTCTTTTATTGAGTTGAATAAATTACCATTGTATAAGAATTTAGAAATTCTGAAAGCATCAGTATTTAACTGTAAATCTGTATTTATAAATTCTAGAGTCGAACCAGTTATTACCTCTTTTGTTACTAAAATATTTAAAATAAAGAATAACAATGAAATAATAACTACATAAATCAATAAATATAGTGCCATACCTAAAAGGCCATCTATAGTTTTTACTATTGCATTTTTTCTTAATGAATTTGCTAAAATCTTTAAAATAACAAATACTAATGTGAACGCAAAAGCTAGAATTAAGAATGCAATACCCCTCATTGCATATGTACCAAGCTTTTCAGCTACTAATGCTGGTAATTCAGCTGGTGTAGCTTCAATCTTACCTGCTATGAATGAAGCAAATAGATTTGGAATATTTAATGCAGTTGCAATAATATCAGCATTTGAAGCTCCTTCTCCTGCTTCTATAGCGGCTGCCTGCATCTTTTCATAAATAGAATTATAAATAGAAGGATAAATTAATTCTCTATTTTTTAGGAATTCAGCGAAGTTTGATGCTAATACTATAGATAAAGCAAACATAACTAATACGCCTAATAAGCCTATCATTTTATTCATAAATCCCTTTTTGAAGCCGATGAATAAGAACATTATTCCAAATAGAATAACAACTATGTCAATTATACCAAAAATACCTAAATCCATATTCTATCCATCTCCTTTCAAAAATCACTTAATATTATAAATTATATTTATAAAAAACACAAGAAAACAAAGACCATTTTCCAATAATTATTAATATTATTAAAAATACATCATCTAGTTTTTTTATTATAACAATAGTATAATAAAGCTGGTGATTTTATGGAACTAATTGAAATATTTAGAAATAAAATGGAAAATAGTGGCATTAAAGCATATATTATTCCAACATCTGATTATCATAATAGTGAATATATTAGTGATTACTTTAAATCAAGACAATTTTTATCTGGCTTTACAGGATCACAAGGTACTTTATTAATTACTTTAGATTTTGCCTATTTATGGGTAGATGGTAGATACTTTATCCAAGCAGAAAAGCAAGTGAATGATAAATTTATTAAAATAATGAAGATTGGTACTTTAAATACTCCTACTATCGAAGAATTCCTAGATAATTATTTAAATGATGGTGATGTCTTAGGATTTGATGGTAGATTGATGAATACTAATTTAGTTAAATCAATCATTAATACAGTTAGATCTAAAATAACTATTAAGGATGAAACTGATTTAGTTAATGTAGTATGGCCTGATAGACCAAGTCTTCCATTTTCATTAATATATAAGCTAGATATTATTTTCGCAGGTAAGGAATGTAAGGATAAAATAACTGAATTAAGAGCTGAATTAGAAAAGAACAATACTAACCTATTTGTATTAACAGCTTTAGAGGATATTGCATGGCTATTAAATTTAAGAGCTAATGATATTACTCATACACCAGTATTCTTATCATACTTTATATTAAGTAAGAATGAAGCTATCCTATTTATTGATAAAAAGAAAATAAATAGTGAGATTAAGGCATACTTAAAAGAAAATGGTATTAAGGTTAAAGATTATAATGATTTCTATGAACATTTAAAGACATATGATGGAAAAGATATCTTAATGGATTTAAATAAAGCAAATTATAAAATCTATTCTATTTTAAATGCTAAGAATGTAATAGTTAATAAACAAAATCCTACTACACTAATGAAGGCAATTAAAAATGAAACAGAAATAAAAAATACTAAGGCTATTCATTGTAGAGATGGTGCGCAAGTAGCTAAGCTAATGTATTATGTTAAGAATTCATATGATAATAAGGCAGATATATCAGAAATATCCGCAGCTCAATATATTGATAATTTAAGAAGTGAATTAAATGGCTTTGTTGATTTATCATTTACTACTATTTCAGGTTTCTTAGATCATGGTGCTATGATGCATTATTCTGCTACCCCCGAATCTGATTATAAAATTGATAAGCCAGGATTCTTATTAGTTGATTCAGGAGGACATTATCTTGAAGGAACAACTGATATAACAAGAACATTTGGTGTAGGTAAAATCAATGATGAAATGAAAACTAATTTCACTATCGTATTAAAATCTATGATTAACCTAAGTAGAGCAGTATTCCTAAAGGGCTGTAATGGACAAAACCTAGATATTCTTGCTAGAGGTCCAATTTGGAATGAGCTAATGGATTATAAGTGTGGCACAGGACATGGTGTTGGCTATCTTCTTTCAGTGCATGAAGCTCCAAATGGATTTAGATGGCAAAGAGTTGCTGAAAGAAATGATTCTGCAGTATTTGTTCCAGGTATGATTACTACAAATGAACCAGGTATCTATTTAGAAAATAAATATGGTATTAGAATTGAAAATGAAATGTTATGTGTTCCAAAGGGTCAAACTGAATTTGGCGAATTCTTATCTTTTGAAACTATAACATTTGCCCCAATCGACTTAGATTGTATCAAGGTCGCTCTTCTTACTAAGGAAGAAAAGGCTTGGTTAAATGAATATCATGAAATGGTATATAAGAAAATAAATAAATATTTAACTAAGCAAGAAAAAGATTGGTTAAAAATCTATACTAGAAAAATTTAAAAGGCCACGCAGGCCTTTTATTTTTATATCAAAAAACTTGCAAAATGGACTACAATCCGAAAATACCCATTTTTTCATCTTTTTGTTTAACAATGTAAACATTTTCCGTTTTCATTGATAGCGTTTTTCATATTTACACAATCATTTTTAGGTGTAAGATAAAGGTGCTTATGAAAAGCAGGAGGTATAAATTATGAGTTATTCATACAAAATATCTGGAAGTATTAATGCATATCCAATAAAAGATAAGTATTTTAGAAACGCAAGAAAGGCAATGAAGTATTTAGATAAGTTAACAACAATTAATAATTTACAAGTTGAAGATGTTTATGTTACTGATGGTATCATGACAACATTTGTAGTAAATAATTATTCTCGTTTTATATTAACTAAGCTTGCATATTAAAAAGGAGTCTTTTACAACAAAGACTCCTTATTTTTTCAAAAAAAAGCGCCTCAGCCACACCTCCGCTTGTTTAAGGCTGCTACCTTCCGGTCCTGACCTGGTTCGCCGCGCTAAGTTGACTAAGGACTCCTTTATTCTATCATATTGAAATATTCATTTCAAGATTATTTTTGGTCTCTTAATTCCTTAAAAAAATCTTTAATTATATTTGAGCATTCTTCTTCTAATACTCCACCACTAATATCTACATTATGGTTAAATTTAACATCAAATAAATTAATCTTACTTACATGAGTACCAAATCTAGGATCTAAAGCTCCATAGATTACTTTATGTATTCTAGATTGAATGATAGCACCAGAACACATAACACATGGTTCTAAAGTAATATACATAGTACAATCCTCTAATCTCCATGAATTAAGCTTTTTAGATGCTTTTTCAATAGCTAATACCTCTGCGTGGGCAGTAGCTTTATTTAATGTTTCTCTTTTATTGTAGGCTCTTGCGATTATCTTATCGTTATAGACGATAACACATCCAACAGGAACCTCTTTTATTTTCGCTGCCTTCTTTGCTTCATTTAAAGCAACTTTCATATATTTAATATTATTGTTCATCTTTTAATACTTTATGACAATTTCTACATCTAGGCTCATATTTATCCTCATCACCAATTACTACCTGAGGATCATCATAATATGCAGGAACACCATCAATGATTCTTTGAGTTAATGTAGCATCTCTTCCACAACATGCACAAACTGCAGTAAGCTTAACTACTACATCAGATACAGCCATTACATCACCTGTAACTCCAAATGGTTCACCTCTAAAATCTCTATCTAATCCGGCAACGATAACTCTATAACCAGAATCTGCTAAATCCTTTAAATACTTAACTAATGATTTATCACAGAATTGAACTTCATCTATTACAATAGCTTGTGTATCAGGCTTTAAATGTCTTTTAATATCACTACCATGAGATATAGAAATGGCAGGCACCTTCTTTTGATTATGGGATACAATCTCATTTATAGAATATCTTGAATCCATTTGAGGCTTAAATACCATATATTTCTTCTTACTATAATCCATTCTCTTTATTCTTTTTAATAATTCCTCTGTCTTACCAGAAAACATAGGACCACAAATACATTCAATCCAACCTTTTTCATTCTCAAAATAGTTCATATTTCTTTCCCCTATCTTATATTTTATATAAGATAATTATATCATAGTATTTTTTTTAGTAAAAGATATCAACAATATATTTTGCTAAAAATAAAAAAGAGGCATTCGCCTCTAATTTATTTAAATATTACTTATTTAAGCCATAACGCTTATTGAACTTTTCAACACGTCCATCTGCTTGAGTAAACACTTGTTTACCAGTGAAGAATGGATGACAATTTGAACAAGTATCAACACGAATCTCGTCTAATACTGAACCTGATTCGAATACGTTACCGCATGTAGTACAAGTAACCTTTACAGTCTTGTAATTTGGATGAATACCATTTTTCATACTACGTTCACTCCTTCCGCCATGACCTAATGTCATAGTAAGTTTCCGATTAATTATAACAAAAGAATATTTTATTATCAACCTATTTTTTTAAATATTTCTAAAATATGGAACAGAAATCTCTAAATCAGATGCTTGCTTAACCTCTAAATTAACCCAAGCGTCATGTTTAATAGTCAAATCTTTAAATTTCTTAAGGTCAATTGTGCCTTCACCTAATGCTAAATGACACTTCTTTCTATCCTTTCCATC
>JAEEGL011316453.1_pt1 | contig 14576 bp, 5 predicted proteins | sample 9134231 | NCBI WGS metagenome assembly JAEEGL01 (sample SAMN16246548, study PRJNA631951) | gut metagenome | biome: gut microbiome; feature: rumen; material: fiber-attached | host: Bos | place: Iran: Karaj | collected 2018-10
ACGTTCATGGCGTGAAGGCTGTCTGTAAGTGCTTTGGGGTCAGGGTAGAAACGCTCATCGAACTTCATGGCGTTCCATCCGTGGCGCCCCCACCATTGCCAGTCCTGAACGATGACGTTCAAGGGCAAATTCTCTGCGCGGAAGCGGTTGGCAGTTTGCAGAATCTCGTCGGATGAGTGGAAACGTTCGCGGCAGTGGATATAACCGAATGCCCAGCGGGGAAGCATGGGACTGTGGCCTGTCAGGTCGTGAAGGGTGGAGATGACTTCGTCGGCGGAACCGACGAACACGGTGTAGTCAACAGCCTGGGCAACAGGGGATCGCAGAGTGGTTGTGTTATCTAAGCGGCGCCAGTGCAACACAGGATGGTCGTTGGCTTCGAGCTGTGCTGTGACTGCGTGAGTGCCAGCCTTGAGGTTCACGATGGTGGAGGAAGTGGGTGGCAGCCACACATTGCGGGCTTCCATAACCACTTGTCCGTCAATGGCGAGTTGATGGCGGCGTGCCATCTTCTGTCCCACGTCGAGGAGGAGGGCGTAGCGCCCGTCGGCGGGTACTGTGAGTTGTGCCGAGAAGGCTCCGCGTGCACGCTCTTCTCGCCGGCCACCTTCGGTTGTGGTGATGTTTACCACTTCATGCTCGCCCGTTTCGCCTTGAGTATTCAGCGGAAGGACATTGTCGGCGGGGTTGAAATCCACGAGACCATAGTTGTTCCATAACAATCCATAGCCTCGGTTGCTGATGAGCATAGGAATGGAAATCTGTGTGTTGACTTGAGTAAGCCGCCGTGTGAGGCCGCGGATATCGGCAAAGCCGTCCTGGAACTGTCCGAGGCCGTAGAGGTGTTCGCCCTCACTTGAATACCAAGTGAGCTGGGCCTCCTGAAGACCTGCAGGAGATCCTGCTGGAAGAGTGGCAGCCTTCAGTTGATGCTGGGTGGCCTCAAAGACCACGAGGCCTGCTTGGTTCTTGATACGGAGCTTCTGTTGGCGGCTGTCCACTTCCACTTTCAGTCCCTTGGCTTTTACGGTGTTATGCTTCACGTAGAGCCAGTCGGGCAAATCGCTGCTTGTTGCCGTGCCCTCGCTATAACGGATGCGAACGGCGTTGTTGGCCACGGGCTGAACGTTCAGCTGTCCTTGGCCAAAGGGGTAGGTTTGTGCGCAGACAGTTGTGGCGCAGAAAAAGAGGGTGAGGAGAGGGATGAACTTATTGAATTTCATAGGCGATGATGTATGTTTTTTAGCGTTTCATCTGCCACCAGTCAAGGCGGACATTGCCCCGTGCGCGGTCGATGACGAGGTAGAGGTCGCGAGTGCCGGTGGCAAGCTTGGCGGTGAGGGCGGTGGTGAAAGTTTTGTAGGTATCAACAGAACCTGTGGCAGTGATGTCAATAGTGCCAAGGAGTGGCCCGCCGGGGGCATCGAGGTGGAGGCTGATGGTGGCAAATGCTTCTCCCTCAGTTCCTCCTCTAGTGGGACGGGGAGCCGCGGCGGCTGCGATGGAGACACTTTTGGCGGCTTTCTTGCCGAATTCGACGGCACGCAAGCGGATGTACTCGCCCTCGTCAAGGTCGTAGACATAGAGGTTCTTCTTGCCTGTGCTCTCGGGGAACTGGTTGATAATGGACCCGTCTGTGTGCTCGCGGTGGGCTTTGGCCACCAACTCATGTGTGCCGGGGATGCCAATCTTCTCTGTGCGTAGGCCATAGCCCCACGCCATGGTCTCTGCCTCTACGCGCTTATAGGGGTTAAGGGTGCCTACGGCCTCCGGCAAACGAAGGTCAAGCCAGTAGGGTACTTCCTGAATGGTGCCGTCGGCGTTGTAGTGCATCTCAGCGAGGCTCACGCTGCGACGTTCAAAGTGCTCGCGGGTCTCATGGTGTAGCAGGTCATAGTCCTGACCGAAGACATAGCTCTTGCCCTTGAAATCAATGATTCCGGGATGGTTACCGCGGTCACGCGGCGTCGGTGCCATGACGTAGCCCTTTGACTGCCACGGACCTGTGGGGCTGTCGGCCATGGCGTAGCCGAGGCCTTCGGGGCAGCAAGTGGAGGCATAGGCAAGATACCAATGGCCGTTGCGCTCATAGAGCCAAGGGCCTTCTTGATAGTGCTCAATGTGATAGTCTAACTTGACGATGTCGCCCATGGTGCTGATCATGTCCTTGCCAAGTTTTACATAATAAGTATTGGGGTTGCCCCAGTACATCCATGCCTGTCCGTCTTTGTCGATGAAGACAGTGGGGTCGATGTCTTCCCAGTGCTCTTTTTGCCATACTAGCGGCTTGCCTAATGGGTCGCGGAAGGGACCGTAGGGAGAGTCAGCGACGAGCACACCAATGCCGTGCCCGTGCAGGGGGGCATAGAGGTAGTACTTACCGTCGCGCTTCACGGTTTGAATGGCCCAAGCACCATTGTCGCGGCTGCGCCACTTGAAGTCTCGCAGGGAGGCTACGGCACCGTGGTCAGTCCAGTTGACCATGTCCGTGGAGGTGTAGAGCAGCCAGTCATACATGAAGAAGTTGGCACTATTGCGTTCGTGGGCATCCAGGATTTCATCGGGGTGGCTGTCGTGGCTCAGATAGAGATATACGGTGTCACCAATGACTAGTGGCGAGGGGTCAGCGGTGTAATGGGTCTGCAGGATGGGCATGTTCACGTCGGGGTCACTGCTCATCTCCCACCATTCCAGGTTGAAGAGTTCGGGACCCTTGCGCCCGTGGAAAACCAGATAGAGGTCATGTACGCCAGTGGTGATGCGTGGCAGCGAAGTGGTGAAGGTTCGGAACCGTTCCCATCCGTCTGTGCCACTGATTTCCACGGTGCCGAGGTGACGGCCGTGGAGGCTGTCTGCGCGCAGCTCGATGCGTCCACCTCGAAGTCCTGAGGCAGCACTGACTGTGAACTCACGGGCACCGAACAGCCCGAAATCAACGTTGTCCAGGCGCAACCAGTCGCCGTCGTGCGTGTCGGAGACATAGACAGTGAGGGGAGATCTGGCAGAGAAACCGCCAGGCACACTGCCAGTGGAAGGGCGATACTGCTTGGTTTTCAAACCATAGCTATAGGCCATTGTGGCAGCAGGAACACGGCGATAGGGGTTGAAAGTGGCAATAGGTTGCACGCCTTCGCGGGTGGGGAGGATGGTCGGGAAGCGGCCATCCTTGGTGTACTGGAACTCTTCCACTGAGGCGCTGCGACCGAAGCCGCCGCCACCAGGTAAGTGAGCTGTGTGATAGAAGAAATAGTTGTGCCCCTTGAAAGTGACCACGCCGCTGTGGTTGGTGAAGGAACCCGTACCGCCCTCGGGCATGATTACGCCTTCATAATGCCATGGACCGGTGGGTGAGGGAGCGGAACTGTAGCTGATATGCTCTGGCACGCCGCCGGCGGCATAGACGAGAAGCCAGGTTCCAGCCGGGAACCCGACGGACACCGATGCAGACGAAGGGGCTGGTGAGTTTCCTGCAGTGGGGACTTGCATGAGCCAAGGGCCTTCGACATAGCTGTCCTTGTATTTTTTGTTCTTGTCGCGTGCGGGGCCGACGGGGGCACCGAAGCCTTCCTCTGTCATGTCAACCATTTGTACGTCACCTTTGGGATGTATCATATCGTCTTGCAGTTGCATGAGATAGATGCGGGGGTTACCCCACGCGAGCCATGCCTGTCCCTTCTCATCAATCCACACGGTGGGGTCGATGTGGTCCCAAGAGCCGTTCTCATAGAGGGGACGTCCGAGGGCATCACGATAAGGACCTTCGGGACGGTCGGCCACTGCCACACCAATGGCCATGCCGCCGGAGAGCTTGGAGTGGGCGGGGATGTAGAAGTAGAACTTACCGTTCCGCTCAATGGTCTGCGGGGCCCAGGCACGGTCGTCGGCCCAGGAGAAACTTTCGAGGGCGAGGGGCGAGCCGTGGTCGGTCCAGTTCACCATGTCGCGAGTGCTATAGACACGCCATTCCTGCATCCAAAAGAAGTCGGCTTTCTCCTCGTCGTGACCTGTGAAGACGTAAAGTACGCTGTCGCCTACATTCAGCGGCGCAGGATCTGTGGTGAAACACGTCTGTACGATGGGGTTGCGGTAATGTGCCGCTGCAGTTATTTCAGCAGGAGACGGCTTCCTGGGCTGCTGGGCGGAGGCAGTGGAAGAGAAAAATGAGAAATGAAAAGTGAAAAGTGAAAGGATGAAGAGGGCACGGAGTGCAGAATGGAGTTTGTGGTGCATGACGATGAAGTTTTTGTTCTTAACTATTTTATTTATTGTGTGTTCTGTTAATTATCAATTTCCCTATGAATATGAATTATCTTTGTTCGCTCTTGTCTATTTTCGGTATTTTTTGTTTCAATCCCTTGGGCTATAGCTTGCTATGCCACAGCGGTCTTAAAGCAAAATCTACTCGGAAATAGCCAAAGAACAATTCAAAGCTAATTGATAGAACCCACCTTACCGTATATAGACTTTCTTATGACCTATAATGTATATGCCTTTCGGATTGTGACGATTGCTGGTGGGGGTGAGTACCTTCTGACCTTGCAGGTCATAGATTTCGCTTGTCCTGTCTTCACAACTCACTCGTTCACTATTCACTCCGTTGGGAATCTCTCCAATTGACATTTCAACGTTGTGTTCCTCACCCAGGAAATCCACGTAGGTGGCGGTGACGATGCCACCGATACCGCTGGCAGGAATGGTCACTTTACCATTGCGGATTTTGAAGTCGTTGCTGGTAAAGGTGGCTTCTTCCGTGAGGTCTTCGCGGTGGCCGTCAGCGAACGTGGCCCAAAGTTGCAGGTTGACGCTTGCACGGGCTTTGGCATCATAATGGTCATCGAAGCTCTTCACCGTATAGAACTTCTTCAGGCTGGCAGCAAACTTGTACGCAGAATCAGCCTTGGTTTCCCGTCCCAAGGTTTGCAAGGCAGAATAGGCGTAGCGCTTTCCCATGGTGCGGTAACCGGCAGCGCAGAAATGCCAGGGGTCGGTATTATTGCCTGGGCAACCGTTGGAGTGGATGACATGTGATGTGGGAACAACGCTTGGCATACGAGCGACTTGGGTGTTGTGGCCGTAGCAGGCTCCCCCCTGGTCTTGGCGCAGGGTCTCGCCCACGAACAAAGGTACATCTTTTGCGCTGAGTCCGAGGTCGGTGAGCATGTCGTTATAGATTTTCTTGACCATATTAGGCCAATTGGGGTCGCCGTTGTTGGAACAGCCCTGATGCAGCAGAATTCCCTTGATGACACCTTTCTCCTGAGCTTTACGGCCCATGTCGATGAGGCGTTGGTAGGCATTGCCGCCGTAGTGGTTCTTAGTGATAATGGCCCACCACTCATTGGGGTTATCGGCCAGTTTCTTGACACATTTGTCCTTGTCAAACATTTCAATGGGACTGCCGCCCATGGCCACGGCCACGACACCTACCTTCACATCCTTGGGCAGAGCTGCTACCATGGTGCGGCCGAAGTAGTCGGTAGGGCCGAGTTTGCCCACAGGACTGACGATGGGCGGTTTAGCAGCATACCATCCCCCCAAGGAGCGCGCGGGGTTATCGAATTTGGTAGTAGCGAGCATCTTGAACCGGGCGTCCACGGTGTTATCGACCGTTTCCCACTGTGCATTCCCTTCCATATTGGATTGGCCAAAACAGAGGTAGATATAGAAATTGGGGTCGGCTTCGGCCCATGAACAGGTCAGGCTTGTGATTGATAGTGCGAATATTAGGAGTATTTTCTTCATCGTTATTTCGTTATGTTGTTTAGCTGATTACTTGATTACTTGATAAGTATCTTGCGTACTTTCCCTCCTGCAGTAGGAGCGAGGTAGAGACCCAATTGACCATTTGGCAATTTACGATTTACCATTTCACGTCCTTGCAGGTCATAAATTGCCTCAGTCCAATTCCCAATTTCCAATTTTGAATTATCAGGGTGACGGATTCCTGTAAGTTCATCTGCGGAAAGTGAGAACAATCCCAAGTTGGTGATGGTTATCTGGTCGGTAGCAGTTGGACGGGTCATGGTGAGGCGATACTCGCCCCAGCCGTCATCGACATTGAAAACGAGGCATGCATCCGTGCCAGCTGTCACAGTGGTGTTGAGGACATAGTTTTTCTTGCCAGTCAACTTCTGCAGCTTCACGCCTATTTCCTTGTCTGTCTCGCCCTCGCTGTGGAAGCAGAGTTTGTAGGAACCCGTGGCCAGTTGCAGCGAGCGATAGACATTTTGCTTGCCGTCTGTGTTTTGGTCTCCGCCGAAGCGCAGAAGTGTTTTGCTACTGTTGATCATCCAGCCGTGGTCTTTGGGAGTGTAACCCTCTGTCTCAATACGCGGCAACCATTTCAAGGTGGTGTCGCAGGGAGTATCAAGGGTATATTGCTTGAAGTGGTTCCACATCACCTGTGCTGAGTTGCCTGTCTCGATATCACCTGTGAAGTCATTGTGGCCCATGTTGTTAATCTCATAGTAGATATAGGGGAAGCTGCCCTCTGTGGCTTCATAGACGCTCTTGTCATATTTGCCGCTGACAGTGGTCTTTTGCGGCACGGGGTTGGCTCCGATGCGTGCTACCATTTCATCCACAATTACTGGCATGAGAGCATAGCGTACGAAGTCATCCTGTTTTCCATGAATATGCAGGAAAGGCACGGGACGTGCACCCGTGTGACGGAAGTGAAACTCGTTGAGAGGGAAACCGCTGATGGAAGCATAGGCGGCAAAGACATCACTCATTGTGTTGGTGAGCGCATAGGTCATCATGCCGCCATTGGAGAAACCACAACAATAGATGCGCTGGCGGTCGATGGGGTACTTAGTGGCAACGTCTTCGATGATTGCCTTGATAAATTCCACGTCACCGTTGACTTCGCCGGAAGCATCCCAACCCGTGACCGTGCCACCGAAGACGGGGAAGTAAATGGGGTTGCCCTGCGGATAGACCACGATGCAACCTTCTTTGTCTGCAATGTCGGTGCGGAAGGGACTGCGGTCAGTGCTGTGTCCACTGGCACCATGTAGCGAAACGACCAACGGGCTGTTGGCCTTTACGGTCGAAGGTACATAAAGCCAATAGTTGCGTGTCTCATTGCCAACAGTGATGTCTATGGACTTGTTTGCAGTGATGGTCTCGCTGCTGAATAGCCAGCTGTCGAAGTCGAAGAGTTGACCTGTGCCAGTAAAAGTGAAGAAGAGGTCCACGGTGCCCTTGATCGTGGTAGTCAGATCACATAGGACCTCGGTCCATTCGCCGTCAGAAGCGGCATCCACTGTCACTTTCCCCTTGACTGCGCCGGACTTGCTGCCTGTGCGTATGCTAATGGTTCCCTTTCGGGCACCGCCGCGGACACGGGCTCGGAAGGATTTGGCACCTTCTGTGCCGAAATCTACGTTGCGAACCTTGATGTAATCACCACTACTGATATCGGTGACGTAGCAACTCTTGTAATCGCCCTCACAGAGGATGCCCGAGCACTGGTTAATGGTCTCTGCTTCCTGTCTCACAAAGGGATTGACGGTTTGCAAGGGCTCCACGCCCTTGGTGGTGAAAGCGATGGCAGGAATGGTGCCGTCCTCATTCGGCGTGAATTCTTCTATGCAGGTGGAACGCTTGTATCCCCCGCCGCCTGGGAGCTTGCCGTTGTGATAAAACATATAATGGTGTCCCTTGAACTCTACGCTGCCACCATGGATGGTAAAGCTACCCTCGGCTTCTTTCAGGACTTTTCCCTGGTAGGTCCACGGCCCCGTTGCTTTGTCGGCGGTGGAGTAGGCCCAGTGCTCCGGCACACCGCCAGCGGCGTATTCCAAGTAGTACTTGCCGTTGCGCTTGTAAATCCATGACGCTTCCTCAAAGTTAGGATCTCCCTTGTCGTTCTTATGGGGGCCAAAAGCCTTCTCGTCCTTCACATTCACAGAAACCTCGCTGCCCGTGAATGATGTCATGCCCTTGTTCAGCTTGACGTACCAAAGGTTGTTGTTTCCATAGTAAAGGTAGGCTTGGCCGTTATCGTCAATCATCACGGTAGGGTCGATTTTGAACCAACCTTTGACGAGAGGCTTGCGGATGGGGTCCTTGTAGGGCCCTGCAGGGTTGTTGGCCACTGCCACGCCAATACCAGGATAGGCCTCGCCCTTGATGGTAGCGGTGACATACCAGTACCACTTGCCATTACGTTCTATGCACTGGCTGGCCCAGCAGTCGTTGTCTTGTTTGGCCCAGGATGAGAAAGTGGCAGATGTCAGCGGTGTGCCGCGGTAGGTCCAGTTCACCATGTCAACCGTACTGTAGAGCAACCAGTCCTTCATGGTGAAGTAGCCGTTGATGGTCTCGTTCTCGTCGTGATCTACGAAGAGATAGAGTGTGTCGCCGTGTACGTAGGGTGCCGGGTCGGGCGTGTAGCGGTCGCAGATGATGGGATTCTGGGCTACCGCGATTCCCTGCAGGACACAAAAAGTGAAGAGGGTGAATATCTTTTTCATGATTAGTTGATTATTTTGTAATGCGCAATACTGGCGCAATTTTGTTACAGGGTTGGGGAAGCTGCACTTCCAGACCTTCTGCAGTTTGGCGTGCCTTGAGTTTGCCGTGGCCCAGCAGATAGACGGATGAGATGGACTTGCGGAAGTCGGGTGTTCCTTTGGCCAGTGACTTAATCAGCAACTTACCGTTTTCGGGCCAACTCATAGCTGTGACATAGAGGAATTTCTTTGTTTGGTTGAAGCGGATGTCTCTGTAGTCCATGCCGTTGTACTGACCCTCGTTGAAGCCTTGGGCGTTGATGTCAATCTTCTTCTCGGCCACGGGCCCCTCACCGAACTTAACCCAGGGGCGGGTGCCGAAGATGCTCTCACCGTTCTGCGTCATCCAAGCCTCCAGTTCATCCAGGAAGGCAGAGGCTTTCTCGTCGTAGGTGCCGTCGGCACGCAGCGGGATATTCAGCAGCAGACAGCCGTTTTTGGACACAATGTCCACGAGCTGCTTCACAATGTTCGGTGCCGTTCGGTAACCACGTTGGTAGGTGCCGGTGTTATAGTGCCAGTCGCCGATGCAGTTACAGGTCTGCCAGGGTTGCTCAACCATCATATTCGGTGCACCACGCTCTACGTCCCAGGTGAGGGCTTTCTTCTGTTCGTCATCCAGAATCTTGCCGAAGACCACGGCGCGCGGATTCTTATTATACATGTGAGTGACAATACGCATACCGCAATCGCTGATAGGGTAGAAGGGCAGCACGGTCACATCAAAGTAGATGAGGTCTGGGTCGTAGCGGTTGATGGCATCAAGCGTGCGGTCATAGAAGTTGGTGACGAACTCCTTCGAAGGCGGACATGCTCCGTTTCCCCATCCCCACTGTCCGTGGATGGCTCCGTTGTCCCACGAGCCTTTGCTCATGGGATGATTCTGCTGATAGAGTTGCTGGGGGTCGAGTCCTTCCCACCATTTGCCCTTGCCGTCCTCTTTGCGCAGGTTGCCGTCATAATAGATGCCAGCCTTGGGACCTTGCAGGTCATAGCGTTGTGAAGGTTCATACCACGTCCAGGCGTGGTCGGCATGGAAACTGATACCCAGCGGCAGACCGGCCTTCTTGGCTGCCTTGGCCCATCCGTCGAGAATGTCACGCTTGGGGCCTATGTTCTTGGAGTTCCAAGGCTGATACTGCGAGTCCCAAAGGTCGAAGTTATCGTGGTGGTTGCCCAGGACAAAGAAGTATTGCGCTCCGCACCGCTTGTAGCGTTCCACCAGAGCTTCAGGATCCCACTTCTCGGCCTTGAAAAGAGGTAGGACATCCTTGAAGCCGAACTCCGATGGATGACCGTAGTGCTCCACATGGTACTTATACTTATAGTTACCCTCCATATACATCTCGCGGGCCATCCAGTCACCGCTACCCTCCACGCACTGCGGTCCCCAGTGTGCCCAGATGCCGAATTTGGCATCGCGGAACCACTCGGGTGTCTGATGGGTTTTCAGGGATTCCCATGTGGGTGTGTACTGCCCTGTTTGCATCTGTTCGTGGATTTCGGACACGGGCACCTGATAGGTCTGTGCGTTGCAGGTCAGCGTGACAACCAGTGCAGCAGTGAATAAGCACATTCTATTCATGAGAGATTAGTTGTTGTATAGGTTGTATATATAATAATAAGGTATGGACTATTATGGCTTGATGACCTTCCGATAGACACTTTGGCCGTCATGTGTAGTCTTACTGAGCAATAGCCCCTTTGAATGGGTAGAAGCAGCCCGTCCTTGTATGTCGTAGTAGTCAATAGGTTCATCGGTCATGGCTTGGGGCATCGAGACCTCATCGGTTTTCCCTTTTTTGCGGACCCTGTACTCTCCACCGGCCACGGTCTGCAAATCATACTCATAGACTTTTTTCACGGAAAGTTTGGGCTTGGTCTTCAGGTTCTGAGCCAGTAACGGTTCCTTGACTTGTGCCGGCGCAAAGAGCGGGTTGGGACAATCGCCCTGTGCTGGTTGCAGCCCTTCGCCTTCCAATTCCACATAGGAACGCAGACGCAATGTGCCACCGATGGAGGAACGGATGGTGGCAGTCTGCAAGGAAGCGGTGCTCCATTCCATATCTACCTCAAAGCCGCCACGGGCACGCAAACCAGCCACGCTGCCTTTAGACCAACTGGAAGGCAAGGCGGGCAACAAATGAACAGCGCCGTCGTGACTCTGCAACAACATCTCGGCGATACCGGCGGTGGCACCGAAGTTGCCGTCAATCTGGAAGGGCGGGTGCGCGTCAAACAAATTGGGGAAGGTGCGGCCGTTGGGGTATTGTCTCATGGATGACTCCGACGGTAGCAGCTTGAGCATGTTCTTCAGGATGGTGAGGGCGTGTGCGCCGTCAAGCATACGTGCCCAGAAACAAATCTTCCAGCCAAGACTCCAGCCTGTGGCCTCGTCGCCGCGGTCGGTCAGCGTCTGCTTGGCGGCGGCAAATAGCTCGTTATGGCTGTAGGGACTGATTTGGTTAGAAGGGAAGAGTCCGTAGAGGTGTGAAATATGACGGTGGTGCATGTCACTTCCGTCGGCATCAATGAGCCACTCTTGCAACTGTTTGCGGCTGCCAATCTGCATGGGGGGGAGTTGTGCCAGTGTCTCTTCCAGCTTCTTCTGATAGTCGGCGTCCTCGTTCAGGATGCGGGCAGCCTGCAGGGTATTTGAAAGTGCGTCAAAGGCAATTTGGTTGTCCATAGTACAGCCAGCGGTGATGGGTGTCGGCTTGCCAGCAGGACCCTGCTCAGGACTCACGGACGGCACCACCACAAGCCAGTTGTTGTAGCCCGGATGCGGTTGCATGTAGTCGAGATAGAAATCTGCAGTGCCCTTGATGACAGGGTACCACTCACGCAGAAACGCTACGTCGCCCGTGTAGAGGTAGTGCTGCCACAGGTGAGTGGCCAACCAGGCACCACCGTTGGGGAACATACCCCAGAAGGCACCGTCCACAGGGCCGGCAATACGCCACAGGTCGGTGTTGTGGTGGGCCATCCATCCGCCACAGTTATACATGGTCTTGGCAGTCTTGGCACCTGTCTCGCTCAGGTCGCGTATCATGGAGAAGAAGGGGACGTTGGTCTCTGTGAGGTTACAGACCTCCGATGGCCAATAGTTCATCTCGGCGTTGATGTTGATGGTGTACTTCGAATCCCAAGGGGCGTCGCGCTTGTCGTTCCACAATCCTTGTAGGTTTGCAGCCTGCCCGCCAGCCTGGCTTGATGAGATGAGCAGATAGCGACCGTAGTTGAAAAGAAGTGCAACCATGCCCCAGTCCGTACTACCCGTGAATTTGTCGAGGCGTTTCTCAGTGGTCAGTTTGCTGTTGGCAGTTGCTGAGGGCAGGTAAAGTCGCACACGGTTGTACTGCGCTTGATAGGCTTCGGTGTGACGCTTCAGCAGCTCGGCGTAGTCGTGCTTGCGGGCATCGGCCAGATAAGACAGACTCACCGTGCTGCCCTTGCCGTTGACATTCTTGTAGTTCACGTAGTTGGTGGCAGCGGAGATATAGATGGTTGCGGCCTTGTAGTTATTCACCGTCACCGCGCCGTTAGCGCCATAGGTCACCTCTCCGTCACTCTGCACCTGGTAGCGTAAGTTGGCTTTCAGTTTAGTGGCAATACCCTCATGGTCCACGCCGCTGATGGTCGCCATTTGGCCGTCTTTGCTCTTGGCGTAAGTGGTGGTGTAAGGAGCTGTGTGTTTGATCGTGAAAGAAGAGGGTACGTCGGCCTCTAACTGCATGACAATGACTTGGTCAGGTATTGAAGCGAAGGTGGTCCGACGGTATTTGTGTCCGCCCTGCTCAAAGGTCACCGTGGAGAGTGCCGTCTGCAAGTCCAGTTCGCGGCGGTAGTTGGTCACTTCGCTGGCCGTGATCCCGTCGTGAGTCATCTTCAGACTGCCTAAGGTCAGGTACTTCATGCCGTGCGGGCCTTTGATGAACTGCTGGTTGATCAGGTCTGAAGCCTCATTCTCCTTGCCCTCAAAGATGAGGCTGCGCACCTTGTCAAGATAGTTGACGGAAGTGGTGCTGTTGTTGTTGTGCGGGCCTCCGCTCCAGAACGAGTCCTCGTTCAACTGGATTTCATCGGTGTCAGCACCGCCAAAGATCATGCCGCCGAGGCGTCCGTTTCCGATGGGCAAAGCCTCCAGCCAGATGGAGGCCGGTTTGTCATACCACAGCCGTTCTGTGTTATCATCTTGTGCCATGACATTCATGGCTGCAATGGCAGCAATGGCCAGTGTGAGTAGTCGCTTCATCATTGTTCTTTATTACTTGTTATTTGATATCTATGTCACCGTATCCCATGCGTTTACCCTCGGCCAAGCGGTCTGCATCGAGTTTGATGATGCGTGCCTTGGTTGCAGGGAATTGGATGGTCTGCCAGATGTGGTTGTTCACGATGTTGGAAAATTCGCCCGTGGCGAGTTTGGTCCAGTGCGACCAGTCGGTTGAAGCCCAGAGAGTATAGTGGGTGATTGTTCCGTCACGGGTGTCCTGCGGGGGCAGGTAGCGGAAAGTGGTGAATGTCTGTTCCGTATCCCAGTCTATTATCATCTGTGTGGGGCTGCTGAAGAAGATGTGCAGACCCGATGACTTCTTCTCACCGGCATCGGGAATGTCGGTTGTCAGTTCGGGAGCCAGATAAACACCAATATTCTTGATGACAGGCTCGGCCTTGCTGGCTGTGACGGTGAACCGCAGTTTCGTTGCCTTGACGGTGGGGAAGCAGATAATGCGGCGGTAACCGATAGTGGTGAGGCCGTCGCCCTTCTCCACAAGCGCATCTTTCAGCGGCTGCCACTGATCATTCACGAGTGCCTCCAAAGAGAACTTTTTGACGCGCTGTCCCAAAGTGATATCTTCTTCAGCGAGGAAACGGTTGAAGGCGGTGGGCTGTTTGAAGGAGATGGTGGTGGCGACGGCCAAACCGTCGCCCACACTGCTGCGGGTTATCTTGGCTTTCTTGGCGAGGTTGGTCTTGAACACCTCGTCAATCATCTTCTTGAACGCGATGCCGCGCAGACTGTCGGTAGGATGGATGCGGCCATTGGGCGCAATGGGGAAGTTGAGAAGAAGCGTGGAGTTGCGTCCTACTGATTTATAATAGGTGTCCATCAACTTGGACAGGCTCTTCACATGTTCGTTTTCCGTTTCGTGATAGAACCAGCCTGGACGGATACTGGTATTTGTTTCTCCAGGGCACCACACGTCGCCGTCTTCCACCCCATAGTGCAGCATGTGCCAAGGGGTATCTCCTGTGCTCGGCATCAGGCTCCAGTTGGTCTCGCCCACGTTGCCGGCCTCGGTGCCCACCCAGCGCAGGTCGCCTCGGTCCCCTCCGTCGTTCCAGATGACAGCATGGGGTTGCAGCTGACGTATCATTCGGAATGTCTCGGCCCAACCATAATAGGTCTTGCCGTCAATGCGGCGTGTCTCGTTCGCACCGCCATACCAGCCGTCACCGCCATTGGCTCCGTCGAACCACACTTCAAAGATGTCTCTGTACTGGGTCAACAGCTCGCGCAGTTGGTTGCGGAAATAGGTGACGTACTCCGGTCGCCCGTAGTCTGCGTGGTTGCGGTCCCATGGCGAGAGGTAAACGGCGAACTTCAGTCCCTCCTGGCGGCAGGCATCGGCCAGTTCGCGCACCACATCGCCCTTCCCGTTCTTCCACGGCGTGTTCTTCACGGAGTACTCGGTGTATTCACTCGGCCACATGCAGAAACCGCAGTGATGTTTAGCCGTAAAGATGATGCCCTTCATACCAGTCTGCTTGCATACGCGAGCCCACTGCCGGCAGTCCAGGTCAGAGGGGTTGAACAATTCCAGCGCCTCGTTCCCGAATCCCCATTCCTGATCCGTGTATGTGTTCAGCGAGTAATGAATGAAGGCATACATCTCCATATCCTGCCAGCGCAGTTGATTATCCGTAGGCACAGGTCCACAGGGTGCTGTGCTTGCTGTCTCTGCATTCGCCTTCGTATCCATCATTGCCATCAGCAGGGCGACAGCTATCACTTTATATAATTTGATCATAAGTTGTATTTTTGGCAACAAA
>JAEEGL015898346.1_pt1 | contig 14576 bp, 10 predicted proteins | sample 9134231 | NCBI WGS metagenome assembly JAEEGL01 (sample SAMN16246548, study PRJNA631951) | gut metagenome | biome: gut microbiome; feature: rumen; material: fiber-attached | host: Bos | place: Iran: Karaj | collected 2018-10
CCAGATCTTCTTCAACCGCTCCGACATGCTGGGCGGCGGAACGCTGGGAAACGTCTCCGTTTCGCAGGTGCCGTTCATGACCGTGGACATCGGCCTGGCGCAGCTTTCGATGCATTCGGCCTACGAGACCGCCGGCATGAAGGACTGCGCGATGATGGAGAAGGTCGCGGAGACGTTCTTCTCGTGAGATGACACCCTCCGGCGCCTTTTGGCCCCGGAAACTGTGGGAGCGCCAATGAAAAAAGATACGATCCTGTTCGATATGGACGGCGTCCTGATCAACTCGGAGCCGCTCCACTTCCGCGAGTGGCAGATGACGCTCGCCCCCTACGGCATCACGATGGAATTCGAGCCCTATAAGCGCTGCATCGGCATGTCCGCGGCGGGCCTCCGCGATTTGTTCCGGGAGATGTACGGCATCGACTTAAGCGGAGAAGGCGGCAAGTTCGTGGAAGAGTTCCACCGGAACATGGAGATCCTGGAAGAGGCGGAAGGCGTTCCTTTAACGCCGGGCGCTTTAGAGACCGTGAAGGCGCTTCGGGAAAGGGGCTGCCGCATGGCCGTGGCCAGTTCCAGCCCGATGAAGGCCATCGTCCGCTGCATGAACGGCGCGGGCTTCAGCCCGTACATGGACCTGCTGTTCTCGGGCGAAGCGGTGGCGCATTCGAAACCCGCGCCGGACACGTTCCTCGCGGCCGCAGAGGCCCTGGGCGTTCGGCCGGATCAGTGCGTGGTGGTCGAGGATTCCCATAACGGCGTGCTGGCGGCGAAGGCGGCGGGCATGTACTGCGTGGGCTTCGTCAATCCGGATTCCGGGAATCAGGACCTTTCGGAAGCGGACGTCCTGACCGGCGATTTCCGGGAGCTTTTAAGCATTTTGGGCTTGTGAACGCAGGCTTATGAGCCTATTATCAAGGTAGAGGTGTAAACAGACGGTTCCCGGCCCCGGCAGCCGGGGAAAAGGAGGTTTTCAGATGAAATACCTGTTCAAACAGATCTGGCTGTATATCGGGCTTGTCCTGATCGCGGCCGCGGTCGCGGGGATCGTGATCGGATCGAAACAGAGTCCGGATCAGTCGATCCTCTCCCGCATGGAGAAGTTCTACAACAGCGGCAAAAAAGCGGACTTTTTGAAATGCGTGACACGGGAGGATAAAGAGGCCGCGGAAGCACGTTATGAACTGAGCGGCTTCAAGGGCCTGGAGGAAAAGGAAACGTACCGGCTCCTGAAACAAAGAACGGAGACGGATCCGGAGACCGGCAGCAAGGTCATCCATCTCACCCTGGTCCTTCTGAAGGACGGGGAGTTTGTCTCGGCAGAAAGCGCCGTGGCGGAGACCAAGAACGTCAAGGGCACGGATTACCTGATCGTGAAGTAAGGAGGGAAAACGATGAAAAAGTTCAGAGTATTGTTCTTTACGGCCCTCATTCTTCTGTCCGCGCTGCTTCTATCGGGCTGCGGGTCCGGCTCCACCGTCACCACCAAGCTGGAGATCGGGGCGGACCTGAGTGGCCGCCGCATCATGCAGCTGGCGGTCGACGAGGACTCGTTCAACAATTATTTCTCCGGCACGGCCGAGGATCTGAAAAAGCTGATCGCGGAAAACTGCCCGCCGGAGCTCGCCTTTGCCTACGATGAGTCGACCTTCACCTACAGCTTCCTGCTGGAATTCGATTCCTTCGAGGACTACAAGGCCAAGGTGGAAGCCATCACCGGGCAGGAGCGGAACATCGCCTGGGAGTTCCCGGATTCGCTCTGGGCCAGCGGCGCCCGCATCGAGGAGGACTTCTCCTCGAAGGACCTCCTGAAATGGATGAGCGACGCCATTCTCAGCGCCGGGTACGTGGATTCCCTGAACGAGGAGAACATCTTCGGAAACGGCAGCACTACGGTGGAGGCCCCGGGCATTACGGAGGACACCAGCGCCTCGATCTACGTGAACACCGTGAAATACCTGCCGCTCAGGAGCATTGACATTTATGTGACCGCGAAGGGTGCGGACGAGTTCACGGAGCAGGTCGTCTTCGACGTGCCCAAGATGTCCATGGACGCGAAGGGCGAAGAGATCGACGCCTTCATGGACGCGGCGAAACCCGCCGGCGGGACGATGAAGCGGAATACCACGGAAGAAGGCCGCGTCTATACGCTGACCACGGACAAGACCGCTTTGAAGGACCTCGCGGCGGCCCTGGAACCTGTCTTCGGAAAAGGGAACGTGACGGTCACGGAAAAGCCGGCGGAGAGCGTCTTTACCTGGACGACGCCGTTTGACCAGACCGTGGCGTTCGACCAGTCCATCGACGTTTCGGATTTCTGCTACGGGGAAGAAGGCGTACTGGTGCGGTATCTTTTGAAAGAGCCGCAGGGCTTTACGGCGGTGGGCGGACCGGCCGATGCGGACGGCTTCCATACGCTGAACCAGGCCTATGAATATGCGGGGACCGGCCCGTTCGTGACTTCGGTCGCGATGCGGAAGATCTGGACCGCCGCGAAACTGGAGACCGAAACGGAGGTCCTTTCCGCGGACCGGCTGCGCCTGAAAGCGGACGTCATCCTGGCGGAGGATCCGGACGAAGGGCTCCTGGAGCTTTTCAAGAAGCAGACCGAAGCCCGCGTGCCTGCCGCGGAGGAGACCTCTGAGACGCCTGCCGAGGGCGCGGAAGAAAAAGCCGCGGTCACGGTCAACACCGGAAAGGACGGACGCGGCGCTTTCCTGTCGGTCGGGATCGAAGGCGCGCCGGGCGAAGTACGCGACGCTGCGCAGGCCGTGTTTAACGGCGGCTTTGGAACGGACACGGCTTTCGAAGAGGGCGCGATGAAGGTCAAAAAGGCCGTTTTCGTGCGCGACCGGGCGGATTATTCAGCCTTCATCGTCGAGCGGACGAACGACTTCACGTTCACGTATACGCTGAAAGTCGATGGGGTCCAGAAGAGTGTGAGCGCGAAGACGGACGGCGGGACGCCCGAATTCGAACTCACGAAGAACGGCCTGACGGCCGTGAATAACGAACCGTTTACCGGCGTGATCTCGTGGTACGGGGAAAAGACGGACGTGCTTTCCCTGGCGTCCCTGGGCGGGCTTGGGCTTGGCGGCGTCCTGGTGCTCCTGGGGCTTATCCTGGGCATCGTGAAGGCCGTGAAGAACGCACCGAAGAAGGAAAAGCCGGTGAAGATCGCGGCGGATCCGGAACCGGCGGAAAACACCCGGTTCTGTGTGAACTGCGGAGCGGCGCTGAAGCCCGGCGTGAAGTTCTGCGAGAAGTGCGGGACGAAGGCCCCTGATATGGAGACAGCGGAATAACAAGGCTGCCTTCTGCCGGGATGCACGGAAAAACCGTGCGTCGCCGGACAGAAAAACAAGACCCCGGAACGCCTGAGACAGGTGCTCCGGGGTCTTTTTGTAACGGTTCTTTGCGCTGCCTGTCCGAGCAGCTTTTTTGTCCATGAGCGTTCCGGATCCTCCGTATGCGTGTGGCTTTGATACCCCTGTCATACCAAAAAGGCGGACGGCTGTCAATCCGGAAAGAGACGCCGCGGCAGCCGGGAATTTCGGCCGTCCTGGCGGGGGTTTGTCATTGACAGGACAAGCCCGTTTCGCTATACTTTTGAATGGTGAAGTATGCGCCCGAGGAGGCCCATTCGCCGGGCGCTTTCATAAAAAAGATCCCTGGAGGAGATATGAACAGAGAAGAACTGATCAGCCGCTTTGAGGCTGTGTACGGAAAGGGCGGGGAGATCGTCACGGTCTTTTCCCCCGGCCGCGTGAACCTGATCGGCGAGCACACCGATTATAACGGCGGGCACGTCTTTCCGTGCGCGCTGACCATCGGCACGTATTTCGCGGCCCGTCTTCGGGACGACAGGAAGGTCCTCTTTTATTCCGGCAACTTCACGAAGGCCGGCGTGGTGGAGCGGACGCTGGACGCTCTGGACTTTGACGCTTCGAAGGGCTTCTCGAACTACCTGATGGGCATGATCTGGGCATACGGGGTCCGGAACGGCCTGCACGCTGACCGCGGTATGGAGATCTACCTCTGGGGCAACATCCCGAACTCATCGGGCCTCAGCTCCTCGGCCTCCATCGAGGTCGGCATGGGCCGGGTCCTGAACGACCTCTTCGGCTTTGACGTGCCGAACAGGGAGATCGCACTGATCGGCCAGTACTCCGAAAACAACTACAATGGCGTGAACTGCGGCATCATGGACCAGTTCGCCATCGCCATGGGAAAGAAGGACAACGCGATCTTCCTGGATACCGCCACGCTCGAATACGAGTACGCGCCCATCCGCCTCGAGGGCATGAAGATCGTTATCTCCTGCACGAACAAGAAGCGCGGCCTGGCCGATTCCAAGTACAACGAGCGCCGCGCCGAGTGCGAAACGGCCCTGGCGGAGCTTCAGAAGGTCGTGGACATCAAGTCGCTGGGAGAGCTCGATGAGGAGACCTTCGAAAAGTACTCTTATGCCATTAAGAGCGCGCTCCGCAGAAAACGCGCGAAGCACGCGGTCTATGAGAACCGCCGCACCATCCGGGCCGTGGAGCTTCTCCGGGCCGGCGATGTGGAAGGCTTCGGCAAGCTCATGAACGCCTCGCACGTATCCCTCCGCGATGACTACGAAGTCACCGGCATCGAGCTCGATACGCTGGCCGAGGAATCCTGGAAGGTCGACGGTGTGGTGGGCGCGCGCATGACCGGCGCCGGCTTCGGCGGCTGCGCGGTGGCCATCGTCCGGGACGGGGCCGTTGACGGATACATTAAGACGGTCGGAGAGAAATATCTGGAAAAGATCGGCTACGCCGCGGATTTCTACGTCGTGGAGATCGGGGACGGAACCGGTGAGCTGTGACGGCCGGCCGGAAAAAGGAGAGAGATATGTTTGAAGACGCTGTCGGAAGACTGATCGAATACGCGAACGATACCGGCATCCTCCCGAAGGAGGAGAACGTCTACGCGCTGAACCGGCTTCTGGACCTGTTCCGCGAGGACAGCTTCGAGGGCGTGATCCCCGAAGGGACCGGGAAGACCGACGTCACGGAGCTGGAGGGCATCCTGAAGGAACTTCTGGACTACGCGGCAAAGAAGGGCCTCATGGCCGACGATACAGTGACTTACCGCGACCTTTTCGACGCAGAGATCATGGACCGGGTCATGCCCCGGCCGAAGACCGTGATCGACGAATTCTACGCCCGGTTCGAAAAGGACAAAAAGGACGCGACGGACTGGTTCTACGATTTCAGCCAGAACACCGACTACATCCGCCGCTACCGCCTCAAAAAGGACGTGCATTACCGGGTCGAAAGCCCCTACGGGCCCATTGAGATCTCCATCAACCTCAGCAAGCCCGAGAAGGACCCGAAAGCCATTGCGGCCGCGAAGCTCGCGCCGCAGAGCGCTTACCCCAAGTGCCAGCTCTGCCGCGAGAACGAAGGTTACGCGGGCCGCGTGAACCATCCCGGCCGCTCGAGCCACCGCATCATCCCGATGGACCTCGCCGGCGCGCACTGGGGCTTCCAGTACTCGCCCTACGGCTACTACAACGAGCACTGCATCCTGCTCAACATGGAGCACGTGCCGATGCGCATCGAGCGCGCCACCTTCGACAAGCTCTTAAGCTTCGTGGAAACGGTCCCGCACTACATGCTGGGTTCGAACGCGGACCTGCCCATCGTGGGCGGCTCGATCCTGAGCCACGACCACTACCAGGGCGGCCGCCACGACTTCCCGATGGCGCTCGCGAAGGTCATAGAGGAAGTGCCCGTCCGAAACGCCGGCGGCGTCCGCGTGGGCCTGGTGCACTGGCCGCTGACCTGCATCCGTCTGAACGGCACGGACAAGGAGGCGATGATCGATCTGGCCGACCGGATCCTGACCGCCTGGAGAGCCTATTCGGATCCCGCGTTCGGCATCCTCGCGGAGACGGACGGCGAACCCCACAACACCATCACGCCCATCGCCCGCATGCATGACGGGGAATTCGAACTGGACCTGGTGCTCCGGAACAACCGCACCACGGAGGAGCGGCCGCTCGGCATCTTCCATCCGCGCCCGGAATACCACCACATCAAGAAAGAGAACATCGGCCTGATAGAGGTCATGGGCCTGGCGGTCCTGCCGGCGCGCCTGAAGCAGGAACTTCAGGATCTTGCGGACGCCATCCTTTCGGGCAAAGACCTCCGCGCGGACGAAGTGCTGGAGAAGCACGCGGACTGGGTCGATGAGTGGACCCCGAACTATCCCGACCTGAACCGGGAGAACATCGCCGGGATCATCAACGAGGAAGTCGGCCGCGTCTTCACGCACGTGCTGGAGGACTGCGGCGTCTATCCGCCGACGGAAGCGGGACGCGCGGGCGTCCGGGCCTTCCTCGGGACCGTCTGACAAAAGATCATGAACGAGGCGCCTTTCATCCGGGCGGCCTCGGAAGGAGAATACTTGAACAAGAAACCCTATTACATCACCACGGCCATTGCCTATACGTCGGGCAAGCCGCACATCGGAAACACCTATGAGGCCATTCTGGCCGATTCCATCGCCCGCTTCAAAAGACTGCAGGGCTACGACGTCCGCTTCATGACCGGCACGGACGAGCACGGCCAGAAGATCGAGGACCGCGCGAAGGCCGCGGGGCTGACCCCGAAGGAATTCGTGGATCAGACCGCCGGCGAGATCCGCCGCATCTGGGACCTGATGAACACGTCTTACGACCGCTTCATCCGGACGACCGATCCGGACCATGAAGCCACAGTCAAGAAGATCTTCACGAAGATGTACGCCAAGGGCGATATCTACAAGTCCGAATACGAAGGCATGTACTGCAAGGAGTGCGAATCCTTCTACACGCCCTCGCAGCTGGTGGACGGCAAGTGCCCCGAGTGCGGATTCCCGGTCCAGCCCGCGAAGGAAGAAGCCTACTTCTTCAAGATGAGCAAGTACGCGGACAAACTGATCGAGCACATCCGGACGCATCCGGAGTTCATCCAGCCGGAGTCCCGGAAGAATGAGATGCTGAATAACTTCCTTCTCCCGGGCCTGCAGGACCTCTGCGTGTCCAGGACGTCCTTCACCTGGGGCATCCCGGTCGAGTTCGACCCGCGTCACGTGATCTACGTCTGGATCGACGCGCTGTCGAACTACATCACAGGCCTGGGCTACAAGGCCGACGGCGAATCCGACCCGCTGTTCGAGAAGTACTGGCCGGCCGACGTGCATCTCATTGGAAAGGACATCCTGCGGTTCCACACGATCTACTGGCCCATCATGCTGATGTCCCTGGGCATCCCGCTCCCGAAGCAGGTCTTCGGCCATCCGTGGCTGAACCAGGCCGGCGAAAAGATGAGCAAATCCAAAGGCAACGTGATCTACGCGGACGACCTGGCTGATATTTTCGGCGTGGACGCGGTCCGCTATTTCGTGCTGCACGAGACCCCGTTCGACAACGACGGCAGCATTTCGTGGGAGCTGATGATCGAGCGTTTCAACTCGGACCTGGCGAACACCCTGGGGAACCTGGTGAGCCGCACGGTCTCCATGAGCAACAAGTATTTCGGCGGCGCGGTCAAGGACGGCGGCGCTTACGAGCCGGTGGACGATGAGCTGAAGAAGGCCGCGGAAGAGGCCATCCGGAAGACGCAGGTCTCCATGGAGACGCTGCACGTGGCGGATGCCATCACGGAGATCTTCAACCTCTTCAAGCGCTGCAACAAATACATCGACGAGACCACGCCCTGGATCCTGGCACGGGACGAAGAGAAGAAGCCGCGCCTTGAGACGGTGCTCTATAACCTGGCGGAAGGGATCGTGACCGGCGCGAGCCTGCTCTTCCCGTTCATGCCGTCGACCGCGGAAAAGATCGCGGCGTCGTTCAACGTCGCGCTCCGGGATTTTGAGGGCCTGAAAGGGTTCGGCTCGGTCATCGGGGACGGCACCACGGTCGTGGAAAAGCCGGAGATGCTGTTCGCGCGCCTGGACGAGGCCGCCACGATGGAGAAGGTCGAAGTGATCCGCGAGAAGCAGAAGGCCGCCGCGGCCGCCGCGGCCGAGCGCATCGCCGGCGAGCAGAAAGAGGCCGATGAAGCCATGAAGAAGGAAGAAGCGGAAGCGGCTCCCGCCCCGCTTGAGCACAAGGAAGAGATCGCGTACGGCGATTTTGAGAAGTGCGAATTCCGGATCGGCGAGATCGTTTCCTGCGAGGCGGTGCCGAAGTCGAAGAAGCTCCTGGTCTCGAAGGTGCGCATCGGTTCGGAGGAGAAGCAGATCGTTTCCGGCATCCGGGCGTCCTACAGCCCGGAGGAGATGGTCGGAAAGAAGGTCGTGGTGCTCGTGAACCTGAAGCCCGCGACGCTTGCCGGCACGCTTTCGGAAGGCATGCTCCTCTGCGCGGAGGACCAGGACGGAAAGCCGGTGCTCCTCACGCCCGAAAAGGACGCCCCTTCCGGGTGCATGGTCAGCTGAGAACTTTTACGGACACAAAAAAGAAGAGCGGTTCCGTTTTTGAACCGCTCTTCTCTCTTTCAAAAAAAGTGCACCATCAGGGGCTCGAACCCAGGACACCCTGATTAAGAGTCAGGTGCTCTACCAACTGAGCTAATGGTGCAGGCCTTTGAGGCACAAAAGAGATTATAGCGAGTGCCCTTTTACTTGTCAAGGACTTTTTCGGGAGAATCTGTTTGAAAAAAGAAATCAAGGCAGACGGACGATTTTTGCTCTTCCCGGTGCGGAATTCCGGGGAGGACCGGCGCGTGCGCGTAGCAGCGGACGGGGAGACGGTCCTCCGTTTCCTGATCCCGGTGGATCCCGGTTCCAGTGCGGTCATCGCGCCCACGGACTGGTTCGCGGCGATGGATATTTCCGCCCTTCAGGGGAAGACGCTCACGGTCGAGGGCGACCTGACCGCGGACTTTCTGAACTCCGTCTGCGTTTCCGATTATATGGGCCGGCCGCAGGGCAGACGCCCGATGGCGCACTTCACGCCCCTGTACGGCTGGATGAACGACCCGAACGGCCTCTACTTTGACGGAGAGGTCTTCCATATCCACTACCAGCACAACCTCTTTGGGAAACGGTGGAACAACATGTCCTGGGGACACGCCGTGTCGGAGGACCTCCTGGACTTCACGGTCCTTCCGGACGCCCTCTATCCGGACCGGGACGGGCCGATGTTCTCCGGGAGCGCCCTCGTGGACCACAGAAACACGCTGGGCCTGGGCGCCGGCACTCCGCTCTTTTTCTACACGAACATCGGGGGAAAGCGCGAGGACGGCACGGCCGCGGAGAGCGAGCAGTGCATCGCGGCGGACCGCGGGAACTCCTTCCTGTATGAGAAGGAAGGCGCGGCCGTCCCGATGATCGAGCGCGGCAACCGGGATCCCAAGGTCTACGCGGACAAGGACGGCTATTTCATGGTCCTTTTCCTTTCCGGGAACGACTTTGCGGTCCTCCGTTCCGCGGATCTCCGGCACTGGGAGACGACCCAGCGGCTCACGCTTCCCGGGCTCCGGGAATGCCCGGACCTAGTGGAGATCCCGGTCGAGGGGACGGACGAAAAGGTGTGGACCTTCTTCGCGGCCGACGGTTTCTATCATACCGGCCGTTTTGACGGCCGGGTCTTTACGCCGGACGGCCCGCGCGGGGAGATGTTCCCGACCGCCCTTCCGTACGCGGCGCAGACCTTTTCCGGGACGGACGGCGTGATCCTGATGAGCTGGTACCGCTCAAAGGACCCCGAAAAGCCCTATACCGGGTCGATGGGCCTGCCGGTCCTCCTGTCCTATAGAAGGACGGAAGACGGCGCGCTGAAGCTCCTGACGACACCATACCCGACTTACGAGTCGAAGAAAAAACGGATCGTCCGGACGGACCTCCTTCCGGACGCGGAAGGATCGCCCGCGAGCTTCCGCCTGGACGTTGAGAGGGAGATGGCCGCGGAAGTGCGGCTCTTCACAGAATCGACAGAAACGGATGGTAGAATGCTTCCGTCGTTCCAGCTGGGCTTTTTCGGATTCGAAGCCTCTTATGACGCGGACGGGGACGTCCTCTTCGTTTCGGGCATCCGGCCCGAGGATGAGGAGCTTATCTCGCTTAAGGAGGAGCGGGCCTGGTACCGGAAAGAGGCGCCCTCAGAGCGGCGGATCACAGGGCTCGGGAAGCCCCGGGAGCTCCGGTTCTTCATCGACGGGAGCGTCCTGGAGATCTTTGTGAACGGAAACGAGAAAATGATCAGCTGGGAACGGGACCGGGACAGCCTTTCGGGGGAGATCCTCCTTTCGGCTCGGGACCGCCTGGCGATGGAGATCAATGAGGTGAACGCATGCGGCTGAGAAATATCCCCGGGGCGCGGGAGGCCATCGAAAAGAGCCCCTGCGTCGTAAAGGACCCCGGAGCGAACCGGGGGAAGTGGCAGGCGTTCTTCGGGAACGCGAACCCGGTGCACGTGGAGATCGGCGCCGGAAAAGGGCAGTTCCTGATGACCCTCGCGGCCGCGCACCCGGAAGTGAACTACATCGGGATCGAGAAGATGTCGTCCGTCCTCTACCGGGCGCTTGAAAAGCGCGAGGAAGCAGATCTTCCGAACCTCTATTTCATCAACATGGACGCGGAGCGGCTGCCGGAGGTCTTCGGGCCCGGCGAGGTCGGCCGTATCTACTTGAATTTTTCGGACCCCTGGCCGAAGGACCGCCACCACAAGCGCCGGCTCACCTCGCGCGAGTTTCTGGCGCGCTACCGGGCGGTGCTTTCGGAAGGCGCTGTGGTCGAGTTCAAGACCGACCAGGTCCCCTTATTTGAATTTTCCCTGGAGGAAGCCCCGGCGGCCGGCTTCGAGATCCTGGCGGAAACGCGGGATCTTTACAAAAGTCCGATGCTGGAAGGGAACGTCCCCACAGAATATGAGAAGCGCTTCACGACGCTCGGGAACAAGATCCTGAAGCTCGTTATGAGGACCAAGAAGGAGGAAGAAGCATGAAGAAAAGAATGACGGCGCTGGTCCTGGCCATCGCCCTGGCGCTCTCGGTATCGCTCTCCGGCTGTTCGGCCCTGGAAGCGTTCAAGATCGTCTTCGGCGGCGAGACCTCGGAAAGCACCGAAAAGCCCGGCGTGACCGATCCCACGAAGAAGACCGACGTGCCCACGAAGAGCGAAACGCCCGCGGACACCAGTGAGAGCGGGACGGAGAAGCCCACGGAGACCTCGGAGCAGCCCGGAACGGACGCTCCGGACGATCCAAGTGAGGAGCAGGCCGAATTCCTGGCGTTCTGCGACCGGACCTTCGTCTATTTCGTGGGGGACAACGCGCTGGATACGCATTTCCTTCTGCTGGACCCGGCGGCCCTGGGGATCGACGACACGACCGTGACCTGGGTCGAGCCGGACGAGTCCGAGGAAGCCAAGGAAGAGTATGAGACCGACCTCAGAAACATCTACACGGAGCTTCTTTCGTTCAAGAAGGACCTTCTGACGGACGAGCAGCAGTACGTGTACGACTGCCTCCAGTATATGCTCGATCTGGAACTGGAAAGCCTGGAATTCAGCTATTTCCGGGAGTACCTGGGCGCAAATACCGGCGAGCAGGCATATCTGCCCGTCTATTTCGCGGAGTACGCGTTCTATGACGAACAGGACGTCGAAAATTACCTGGAGCTCCTGTTCACGCTGGGAGCGTACTTCGAATCGCTGCTGCAGTATGAGGGCGAGAAGGCGGAAGCCGGGCTCTTCATGGCCGACGACGTCCTGCAGGAGGTCATCGACCAGTGCGAGACCTTTGCGGAGGGGCGGGAGAACTCGTTCCTGATTGAGAGCTTCAACGAGCGCATCGACGCGCTGGACCTTTCCGCGGACGACAAGCGGAAATACAAAGCGGAGAATGAAGACGCGGTCGCCTGCGTTTACGACGCGTACGAGGTCCTGGCCGACGGCCTGAAGAAGATGAAGGGCAGCGCCAGACACGAAGGCGGCCTGGCGAACTTCCCCGGCGGCAAGGACTACTACGAGTGGCTGGTCCGCTACAACACCGGCTCCTCGAAGACCCCGGACGAGATGGCGGAAGCCCTGCAGGAGAAGATCGACGAGGCCATCAACGGCCTGATCCTGCTCCTGTATTCCAAGGATATGGACAAGCTTCTGGAGAACATGCGCTATCCCTGGTCGGATCCGGCTGAGTGTATGGAGAAGCTGGTCGGGTTCGCGAAGAAGGAATTCCCTTCGCTCCGCGACCTGGAATACAACATCAATTACGTGGATGAGTCGCTCCGGGATTACCTGAGCCCCGCCTGCTACTTCCTCCCGCCCGTGGACGCGGAAGGCCACAACGACATCTACATCAACTGCGACAGGGGCGATGAGCCGGAAGACCTCTTCATCACGCTCGCGCACGAGGGCTACCCCGGACACCTGCTCCAGAACAACTATTACAAGGAAAACTCCGACATCAAGCTCCGGAGGTTCCTGGGCGCCACCGGCTACGCCGAGGGCTGGGCGGAGTACGTGGAGATCTTCTCGTACGAGTTCATGGCGGACTCCTGGGATCCCGACCTGATCCGGTATCTTCAGATGTTCGAGGAACTGACCCTTTCCATCTACTGCCGCTGTGACATCGGCGTCAACTGGGAAGGCTGGGACGCGGACGACGTCCTGAGCTACGTCTCGGATTATCTGAACATCGACGAAGAGAACGCCGAGTGGATCTACAAGTACGTGATCGGCGATCCGGGCGGATACCTGGACTACGGGATCGGGTATCTGGAGATCCAGAGCCTGCTTCTGGACGCGATGGACGAGCCGGGCTTCAGCTACATGGACTTCCACAGGAAGGTCCTGGACCTTTACGGGAACTCGTTCGAACTGATCCGCAAGTATATGTTCGCGGACTGAACCGCGGGGCAAACCTTCGGGAAAGAGATTGCTCTTTCCGGGCCTTCGTGGTAAAATAAATTGTTTAAGTATCTTCAGGAGGATCGTTATGGGCCTGTTTACGAAATTATTCGGGACATACAGCGAGAAGGAGATCCGAAGGCTCCGTCCCCAGCTTGAAAAGATCAAGTCTCTGCGTCCGGAGATGATGGCGCTTTCCGATGAAGCGCTCCGGGCCAAGACCGACGAATTCAAAAAGCGCTATCAGGACGGTGAAACGCTGGACAGCCTGCTGCCGGAGGCTTACGCGGTCATGCGCGAGGCCACCAGGCGCTGCATCAACCAGGAACACTTCGAGGTCCAGCTTCTGGGCGGCATCGTGCTGCACCAGGGACGCATCGCCGAAATGAAGACCGGTGAAGGCAAGACCCAGACCGCCCTCCTGCCGGCGTACCTGAACGCCCTGACCGGAAAAGGCGTGCATGTGGTCACGGTCAACGATTACCTGGCCAGCCGTGACGCAGAATGGATGGGACAGATCCATGAATTTCTGGGACTGACCGTCGGCTGCGTGTTAAATGACATGAAGCCCGAAGAGAGAAGGGCTGCCTATAACTGCGATATTACATATGTGACCAACAACGAACTCGGATTTGACTATCTGAGGGACAACATGGTCATCTATAAAGAACAGCTCGTTCTGCGCGATCTGGCGTTTGCGATCATCGATGAGGTCGACTCGGTCCTGATCGATGAAGCGAGAACGCCGCTGATCATTTCCGGACAGAGCGGTAAATCCACCAAGTTATATGAAGTCTGCGATATCCTTGCAAGACAGTTAAAGCGCGGCGAGGATATGGAAGACCTGTCGAAGATGGATGCCATCATGGGCGTCGAGCGCGAGGAGACGGGCGATTTTATCGTCAATGAGAAAGACAAATTCGTCACGCTGACCGCGGAAGGCGTACACAAGGTCGAGCAGTTCTTCCAGATCGAGAACCTGGCGGATCCCGAGAACGTGGAGATCCAGAACAACATGATCTTAGCGCTGCGTGCGCACAATCTGATGTTCCGCGACCAGGATTACGTGGTCAAGGATGATCAGGTACTGATCGTTGATGAGTTTACCGGACGTATCATGCCGGGGCGCCGTTATTCCGACGGCCTGCATCAGGCGATCGAAGCAAAGGAACATGTCAAAGTCAAACGCGAGAGTAAAACGCTTGCCACGATCACGTTCCAGAACTTCTTTAACAAATTTGAGAAAAAGTGCGGCATGACCGGTACGGCTTTGACCGAGGAAAAAGAATTCCGTGATATCTACGGGATGGACGTTATCGAGATCCCGACCAACAAGCCCGTGATCCGTAAGGATCTGCAGGATGCCGTTTATAAGACCAAAAGAGAAAAACTGCATGCGATCTGTGATGAGATCGAAAGAGCGCACGCGACCGGACAGCCGATCCTTGTCGGCACGATCACGATCGAAGCCTCGGAAGAATTAAGCGCACTGCTCCGCAAACGCGGCATCCAGCATAAAGTCCTGAACGCGAAGTTCCATGAACTGGAAGCTGAGATCGTGGCGGACGCCGGTATTCACGGGGCCGTAACGATCGCAACGAACATGGCCGGCCGTGGTACCGATATCAAACTGGATGAACAGGCCAGGGCAGCAGGCGGCTTAAAGATCATCGGTACGTAGCGTCATGAATCCAGACGTATCGACAATC
>JAEEGL016683885.1_pt1 | contig 14576 bp, 17 predicted proteins | sample 9134231 | NCBI WGS metagenome assembly JAEEGL01 (sample SAMN16246548, study PRJNA631951) | gut metagenome | biome: gut microbiome; feature: rumen; material: fiber-attached | host: Bos | place: Iran: Karaj | collected 2018-10
GCGATGTAATTTATACTTTAAAATTATGGTATAATACAAATATAGGGTGTGAAATATTATGATTAAATATGTTATTTTTGATTATGGAAAAGTCTTAGGTTATCCTAAGTCTGGTAACTGGTTTATTACACCTAAATTATTGGAATTAATAAATAACATGGATATTGGCAAGATTAAAGAAGCAGTAACTAATAATATGTATCTTGTAAAGGATGATTTACCTATCAAAACATTAGAACAAGAATATGATATGTTTAGTATTTTTTATTCAAATGTATTAGATGAAATAGGATTAAATAAAGAATTAGCAAAAGATGTTGCATATGATAAAGTATATAATAATAGTGAGTATGCACTTTATGACGATGTAAAGGATTCTTTGAAGAAATTAAAACAAAAATATACGCTGATAATGCTAACAAATAATTTTCCAAGTATAATTAATTACTTAAAATATGAGGGAATACATGAATTATTTGATAAAGTATATGTTTCTTCCATATGTGAGACATCTAAAAATGAAGAAAAATTTTATGATATGGTTATTCATGATTACAACATTAAAGAAAATGAAGCTATTTTTATAGATGACTTTGAAGATAATTTAGATATGGGCTATAAAAAGCATTTTAATGTAATTATGTTAGATAGGGAAAATAAGAAAGAATCTAAATATAAAAAAATTTCAAATCTAGTAGAATTAGATATAGTTTAAATAATCGTAATATTAAAGCATTATGGTACTTGAAAGGAGATAAATATGAATAAAGAAGAATATATAAAAAAACTAGACAGTTTAAATTTAGATAAAAATAGATATTGCATTATATCTGGTGGAACAATGCTTTTATATGGTTTAAAGCCTACTACAGAAGATATAGATATTAAGGTAAGGCCTGATTATTTTGAAGAACTTAAATCAATATATGAATTTAAGAAATCTCCTAAATATGATTATTTATATGAATTAGAAGATAAAGCAGAAGTTGCAGTTTTAGATTATGATGATAAAGATGTTAGATATGTTTGTGGGTATCCTGTAGAATCATTAGAACTACAGTTAAAATGGATGATAGAACATAATAGAGAAAAAGATCAAGAAAAAATAAAAATAATTAAGGACTTTTTGTGTAAGGAGAGTAATTAAAGATGGAAAAGGATGTAAGAAATAATAATTATGTAAAGAGTCAGAATCCTTATAATAATTATAAAGGTATTATTAATAATGATGTGCTTAAGCTTTATTATCAGTTTATTCATTTAAAGAATCTTTATAGACAAGGCTGGCTTACACATATCATAGGACTTGATGCAGAGAATAAGGTAGAATCAGTTGCAGATCATTCTTGGTCAGTTACTATGCTTTGCACGTCTATAATTCAAAAATATAAACTAGATTTAGATTTAGAAAAATGTATGAAGCTAGCTCTTGTTCATGAACTAGGTGAAATATATGCTGGAGATTTTATTCCTAATCAAGTAAGCAAAGAGGAAAAACATAGACTTGAAGAAGAAGCTGTTGATACATTAATTAATGAAGCTAGTTTTGAAAATGATTTTAAAGCTTTATGGATTGAATATGAAAATCAATTATCTAAAGAAGCTGAGTTTGTTAAACAAGTAGATAAATTAGATCCTATACTTCAGTCAATAGCATACGGTGTTAAACCAAAAGATTTCTTTAAAGATGAAGCTATTACAATTCCTTGTTTAAGGGAATTATTAGATGAAGTATATAGTGCAGTACAATAGAGTATATTAGGAGGAATTATGTTAGAAGAGTATATTGAATTATTAAAACCTTATGTAGAAGAATTATTTAAAAGTGATTCTAGTGGGCATGATATTAGTCATTTAGTTAGAACTATGAAACTGGCTCTTTATATTGGTGAAAGGGAAGGGGCAGATAAGCTAATTGTTGGAATAGCTGCATTTTTACATGATGTTCATAGAATCATGCAAAATGAATCTGGTGTATATGTTTCTCCTAAAGATTCTCTAGTTAGAGTTAGAGAAATACTTTCTCATGTTTCATTAACAAATGAGCAAGTAGAGAAGATATGTTATGCAATAGAGTATCATGAAAAGTATAACTGGAATGGAGATAACGTGGAAGACATTAATACACTAGTACTACAAGACGCTGATAACTTAGATGCTATTGGTGCTATTGGAATTGGTAGAGCTTTTTCTTATAGTGGTGCTCATAATAGTCCAATGTATAGAGATGATATACCACTTGAAAACAGTGATAAATATACTGAAAACTCAGGAGATGATCCATCTAGTATTCATCATTTCTATCACAAATTATTTAAACTTGGAGAAAATATGAATACTAAAACTGCTAAGGAAATATCTGAAAAGAGAATTAATTTTATGAAAAATTTCGTTAACGAGTTTTTAAGTGAATGGAATGTTGAATTATAGAGGTAACTATGAATGTAAAAGAAGAATTATTTAAGCTTCAAGACAAGGATTATAAGGAATTTCAATCTAAGTTAATACCTAATATTAACTGTGAAAGTATTATAGGAGTTAGAACGCCTGATTTAAAAGAATTAGCTAAACGTATGTACAAAGATAATAATTATTCATCTTTTTTAGAAGAGTTACCTCATACATACTATGAAGAAAATCAACTGCATGGATTTATTCTTGGAATGGTTAAAGATTATGATGAGTGTATTGGTTTAGTTAATAAGTTTTTACCTTATATAGATAATTGGTCTACGTGTGATCAGACAGTACCTAAATCATTTATTAAGAATAAGGATTTATTAATAAATGAGATTAAGAAGTGGATTAAATCTGAAAAAACATATACTATTCGTTTTGGAGTAGGTATGCTTATGAGGGCATATTTAGATGAAGACTTTAAAGAAGAATATTTAGATATGGTGTCTAAAATTAGATCTAATGAATACTATGTTAATATGATGATAGCATGGTATTTTGCTACTGCGCTTACTAAACAATATGACAGTGCTATTAAGTATATAGAGAATAATAGATTAGATACATGGGTTCATAATAAGACTATTCAAAAAGCAGTAGAAAGTTATAGAATTAGTAAAGAAGAAAAAAATTATTTAAAAAGTTTAAAAATAAACAGATAATTCTTATCTGTTTTTTGTTGGCAATAGTTAAATAAAGTGGTATTATTTATATAGTAGAAACTAGGAGGTAAACATGGAAACATCAAAAGATTTATTTGCTGATATAAAAGATGAAAAAGATCAAAAGAAGGCTTTTGATAAAGGCATTCAATTTTTTGATATGAAGAGTGATTTTGCATCTTTAGGTTATGAATGCAGTGTTGCTGATTATATCAATAGTTTTTTATATGAGTTTGGATCCTATTCATTAGAACACTTTGATAAAAGTATAAAAGACTATGTTGGCGAACTATCTTTGTATAAAAAGTGTGTTGACTATTATTCTTATTTTATTAATGGTAGCTTTACTGCTAAGATGTTTACCCAAAAGGCTAAGAGTCTAGGAATTAGTATAAGCGATTGCTTATTTATTATTAATAATTATTATTTATCAATTAAAAGAGAAAATACTTTTGTAGTACATCAAGAAAAAGAAAAATTTATTTATTCTATATTTATTGCATTTTTAGATAATGAGATATCATATCCGGACTTTATGGAATGCTTATCTGGAGTTAAAAGTGATAACTGGGTAGATGTTGATAAAAGTTCACTTGGAGTTCTTATTAACAAGTTTTTAAAAGAATATAAAGAGTATGCTAAAAGAATATACTTAGTTAAAGATTTAGAGTCTTTTATAGGTAATAAAGAGTTCTATACAGTATTATTTGACAAGTATTTATCTTTAATCAATGGCGAAATGACTTATGAAGAATATGATGCTTGGATTGAAAAGACTGGTATTCCATATAATGAAGTTAGAACATTAATAATAAGTGCTGCTAAAGGCATTAAAAATTTATCTAAAGAAGATTTAATGAAGATGGAAGAAGGATTTGTTTACAATATTTTCATGGATTTCTATGATAATAAAATTCCTTTTTATACTTTATGGAAGACTATTTATAGTTTTAGAACTGGTTTTAATGGGGCTACATATAGTTTTCATGAATCTTTTGTTAAGAACTTTAATATTTATGCTAAGAAAAAAAGAGGCGTTGAAGATTTATCTATGTATACTTTAGATAAGCCTCTAGTCAAAAGATGTCATGATGCATATTTTAATGCTTTAGCTAATGGAATTAGTGTAGATTCTTCAGAAGAGGCTGATGTTCTTTTTAAAGAAGGCATAGATAAGAATGCATATCATATTTTTGCTAAAGATTATGCACTTAATGTTAATAAAATGAGTGCTAATGACTTTTCTCTTCTTAATTTAAATACTAATAAACAATTTAGAGTTTTATCTGAAATAGAAAAAGAGAATAATCCTAAAAAGATTTATGATATTTTAACACAATATGCTGACTATAAAAATAATCCTATAGAAGAGGGCGCTAGAATTCTTTATGTTTTAAAAGGATCTGTAAATAGATATTTAACAAATAAATATGGTCCACATGATTTATTTACTAAAAGAAGTGAGCTTTTGAGTAAAAAAATACTAGATGTTATTAGAAAAAATAATGAAAGTAGAGTAGAAGCTAGCAAAAAGAAGCAAGAAGAAGAAAAACTATCAAGTTTTGAAAAGAAAAAGGATAGTGCTATTGGCTTAGTTTGTGCATTTTTAGACAACTATGATGGTGTTTCTATAGAGAGATTTGCTTCTAAGATGAATATAAATGAAAGAAAATTTAATGAAGCATTAAATATAATTAAGTATTTAGAACCTACACTTTATGAAAGATATGAGAAAACTTATGAAGAACGTAAAAAAACTAGATATACGTATTTAATGGGAGAGACTAATAAAATAATAAATTTCATTATGAATGGAATTAATGATAATGGCACAGTAAGAGAATTTGATGCACTTGATTATTTCTATAATACAAAAGTAAAGCCTGATTTATTTATAAATTTAGTATTGTATAGAAAGAAAAAAGATGAAATAGACGCTATGAGAAAATTCTTTGGAAAATATGCTGGTATGTCTACAGTTAATATAGGGCCTATTAAGAAAGAATTATTCTTCCATAGAGGCAGAGTAATGTCAAGTTTTGAAAAGGATGAAATAATTAGAGATTTAAAAAAAGATAAAATCCCTGTTAATCCTGTTACGTTTGAACTTGTGCTTAAAAGACAAACTCAACAAGACAAAGAATGGAATGAGGGATTTACTCTATAAATTTGTAGTTGACAAATAAAATAAAAGGTGTATAATTAAGTACAAGTGAGGAGATATAAGCAGTTTATTGTGAGCTATCTCGGGTTAATAACTTACACGAACTTTTACAAGAAGTACGGAGTCACTGCTAGGTGATTGCCGTGCTTTTTTCTATTTTTAAAACGGTATTCACTAATAAAGAAAGGAAGGTGAATAAAATGGAATATAATGTAATTGGAAGTTTTTATGCTGTTACATTTGATAAAAGAATAATTGAAATCGTTGTCCTTGATAATGATACTATTTCTATTCCTAGTTGGGGATTAGATGAAATAACTTTTATTAAAATGAAACCAAGAATTGAACTGTATGATGTTAATAAAAATAAATATATTCCTTGTAGATATAAAACTAAGGATGATTTAATTGTACAATTTGTAGTGAGTGACGAGTTACTTAATTACTTGCGTGAAAAATGTATGATTAGATATAGCACTGACATGGCATATCTTTATGATTTTAATAATAAAGAAGGATATGACAGGTTAAAAAAGGGAGGAAAACCTTTTAAATGGGCTTTAAAGAAGCCTGGCTATAAAGTCTTAGAAAAACAAAAACAGGGTTACTTTAACATATAGTTCAATTGAACTATATGTTTTTTTATAAAAAAATAGAAAAAATAATTAAATAAAGGGGGAAAAGAAAATGAGAGAATATGAAGAAGATTTAGCTTCACTTTGCTTAAGATTAGCAGAGGAAAGCGAGAAAAAACTAGATAGACGTTCTAGTAAAAAAGGTTTAAGAAAAAAACTTAAAGAAGCACTAGAAAAATGTAAGTATTTATGCGAACAACAATCTAGTAAATCATTAAGCTTATGTAAATCTTATAAATAATTAATTTATATAGTTATTACTAATGGTATAATGATTATATAAGATAAACAATTTGAAAGGAGAAATTATGAAAGTCTTATTAGAATCAGAGAGACTACTTTATGTAAAAGTAGATGAAAAGTATGTTCATGATTATATTACAATGCTTAATAATGAAGAAGTTCAAAAACTAATAAGTAATAAAAGAAGAGAATACACTAAAGAAAAAGAAATAGAATGGGTTAACATGAAACTTGAAAATAATGATAGTGTATTTACTATCATAGAAAAAGGTACCAATAATTTTGTCGGTAATGTTGAACTTATGGATTGTGATGGAAAGACTGCTGAGCTTGGAATAGTAATTACTCCAGAGATGCAAAACATGCACTACGGTACTGAAGCTGAGAAAAGGATGATAGAATATGCTTTTAATGAGCTAAATTTAGAGTATTTAACAGCAAGAGTATTTGATTATAATGGAAGAAGTCTTCACTGCGCATTAAAGCAAGGATTTGTAGAAACAGGAAAAACTCCTGGAACCGGAGACTTTGGAGATTATATAGAAATAAGTTTAGTAAAGACTAGATAGAGTGGTGAGATGAATGGGAATTATTAAAGTGATATCTAGCAAAGAGGATCTTCCTCTTTGCTTAGATGTTATACATGCCAGCTATTTAGATAGGGATAAGAAACTAGGTATTAGTGATAATAGTCATTTACATTCTAGTTTATCACTTGATGAATTAATTAGTATGTTTAATGAAGGGATAAAAATGTATGGATACTATTTAGATGATGTTTTAGTAGCATTTTTATCTTTTAAAGAAAGAGAAGATGAAGTAAAAATCAAAGATATAGTTGTTTTACCTAACTATCAGAATAATGGCATAGGTAAAATTATGATTGATTATGTTAAAAACTATGCTAATAAAGTTAATAAAAAAATAGTACTAAAAATGATTTATGAAAATGAATCTTTGAGAAAGTGGTATGAAAAGAACGGTTTTAAATTAAAAGAAATTATCGATTATCCTACATCTAAAGTTGGACGTATGGAATTTGAAAGAAGTGATATAAATGATTGTAAATAGTTTTGATGATAAATCACCATCTAAAATAAATCCTTCACCTAAGGAGAATAGACTTAAATGTGATGCTTGTATAATGACTTTTTCACATATAATAGAGAAGTATGTTTTAGAAAATTATGATGTAGAGGAAGTATCATTTTATAAAATGGTTACTGGTATTTATCCAGTTTATAAGATTAATTATAATGGAAAAGTATTTGCTTTTTATAAAACTCTTTTAGGCGCTCCTGCATGTGTTGGAGCTTTAGAAGATGTTAGTGAATTAATCGATACTGATAAGTTTATAGTTTTTGGAGGAGCAGGTTGTCTTGATAAAGAAATAGCGCATGGTAAAATAATGATACCTACTGCTTCTTATCGAGATGAAGGAACAAGCTATCATTATAAAGAAGCTAGTGACTACATAGATATTCCTAATGCTGATAAAGTTGCAGAGTTTATGGAGTCTAAGAGTCTTCCATATGTTTTAGGTAAGAACTGGACTACAGATTCATTTTACCGTGAAACTGAAAATAATATAGCTAAGAGAAAGGCGGACGGGTGTATTTCAGTTGAAATGGAATGTTCTGCTATGCAAGCTGTCTGTGATTTTAGAGGATATGATTTATATTATTTCTTAACTAGTGGTGATTTACTTGATGCTCCTACTTGGGATCAAAGACACAAGGAAGGAGAGTATGCTGGTACACAGCATGATACAAGACATTTTGATATAGCTATTGAACTAGCTAATAGTTTATTTTGATTTGGCAGCTAATAGTTGACTTTTTGTACAATATGCAGTACAATAATTGTCATTAAAGAAGGGGGTTATGCCAATGGAATTATTAGATTTAAGCGAAAGCAAGCCATTTGATTTAGAAGAATATCTTGACTATTATTCAGGAGAATTGAGAGATTTCGAAACAACTCTTGACGAGAATCGTGATATTTTATCTGGTTTTGATTTTTATCGTAGTCATATTCATTATGATGTAGATGGCAAAAACATTAGAGCTACATATAAAAATGATATAGTTCGTAAAAACGAAAGTGAGAATACTAAAATTTCTGGAAATGCTATTATTGATTTAAAGTTTTCTAAAGATGGTGACTCTATTTGTGTAGATGGATATATGAAAATATATTTTGATCGTAGAGGAGAATGGTTTCATTTTGTGGATATTGAGCCAATTGTTTTATTTGAAACAACTATTAACAAAAGATTTACTTGTATGCGTTCTTTTGATGACATTTATAATAATTTAAGTAAAGGTAAATTAGTAGAGTTAGAGAAGAAAGTAAACAAACTTAAAAGAGAAAAAAGTGAAGCTTTATCTAAGAGGGAAGAAATAGAAGAAAGATTAAGCACAATAGATGCAGAAATATTAAAAGCTGAAAAAGAATTTGAAAGCTATAAGATTTCTATGGAAGCAGACTCAATAGATAAAGGTGAATCAAGAAAATTAAAATCAAACAAAAAACAAGCATAGTAATATATGCTTGTTTTTGTTATAATTAGAATTGGTGATAATATGAAAAGAGTAAAAATATCTTTATTACTTAATATTCTAATTGTAATATTTACTATATTTGCATCTATTACTATGTTTGGAGGAATACACTTTATGAGTGAAAAAGTATTTCTTGAGTCTAGTAGTATTTCTATGTTTAGATTTTTTACAGTAGATTCTAATATATTAATGGGTATATGTTCTTTAATATTCATATTTTATGATATATGTTTATTAAAGGGCAAAATAAAAGAAATACCTAGTTATATGTATATATTCAAGTTAATGTCTACTGCAGCTGTTTCCCTTACATTTCTTGTAGTATTTTCTTATTTGGGTATAATTGCTGGATATTATAATATGATATTAAATAGTAATTTATTTTTTCACTTAATTACGCCTTTACTTAGTATTATTACATTTGTATTTTTTGAAAAAAATAATCTTAAGTTTAAATATTCTTTTTTAGGTATGGTACCAACTATTCTTTATGAAATATATTATATTATTAATATATTAGTGCATGTTGAAAATGGATCTGTTAGTCCTATGTATGACTGGTACTGGTTTGTACAAGGAGGATTATATCAAATATTTTTTGTAGCACCAGGTATTTTATTGATAACATATTTAATAAGTTCAGGATTAATGAAAGGTAGCAAGGTGAAGTAATGATTAAATTAGTATTAGTTAGACATGGTGAAAGTGTTTGGAATAAAGAAAATAGATTTACTGGATGGACTGATGTAGATTTATCTAGTGATGGAGTAGAGTTTGCTAAAAATGCTGGTAAGATTTTATATGAAAATGGATTTGATTTTGATATTGCTTATACTTCTGTTTTAAAAAGAGCCATTGATACTTTGAATCTTATTATTAATGAAATGCATGATATTGATTTGACTATTAAGAGAAGTTATTTATTGAATGAAAGGCATTATGGTGCTTTGCAAGGTCTTAATAAGCAAGAGACTGCTGATAAATATGGTGAAGAACAAGTTCATTTATGGAGAAGAGGATATAGTATTAAACCTCCTAAATTAAGTAAAGATGATGAAAGATATCCGGGTAATGATCCTCTTTATAGAAATGTTGATAAGAGTTTACTTCCTTTATCTGAAAGTTTAGAAGATACTGCTAAGAGAGTAGTAAAGTATTATGAAGAAGAGATTGTTCCTAATATAAAAGCAGGTAAAAGTATTATTATAGTAGCGCATGGTAATAGCTTAAGAGGACTTATTAAACACTTAGAAAATATAAGTGATGAAGATATTATGAATGTAGAAATACCAACAGGTATTCCTCTTGTTTATGAACTTAATAATAAGTTAAAACCTATTAAACGTTATTATCTTAAATAGTGATTGTTATGAATGTAGTAGAGAAGATTATTGAATTTTTAAAGTTTGAAATAGAAAGACCTAGTAGCTATGGACTATTTCATATAATTAGTGTATTACTATGCTTAAGTGTTTTAATATTTTTATGCATAAAAAAAGAAAAAAATCATGATAAGTCATTAAAAAGAGTGTTACTTATTTATGGATTTAGTTCTTTAATTTTAGAGATTCTTAAGCAAATAATATGGTCTTATAGTGATGGAGTTTTTTCTTATTCTTGGTATTCAGCTCCTTTTCAACTTTGCACTATGCCTATATATATTAGTTTGATAGCTGCCTTTATAAAAAAAGGTAAGGTTAAAGATAGTTTATTATCTTTCATGGCATTTTTTACAATATTAGGTAGTATTGCAACTATCTTTTATCCAGAAAGTTGCTTTGTTAGAACTTTATTAGTTGATATACATACTATGGTTTTACATCTGGGTAGCTTTGTTGTATCAGTCTATTTGCTTGTTAAAGGTGATGTAAGAATTAATTATAGGAGTTTATTAAGAGGATTTGTAGTGTTCTTAGTATGTGCTTCTATAGCTCTTAGTTTAGATATTATAGTTTATAACTTTATAACTACAGATACATTTAATATGTTTTATATTAGTCCATATTTTACTAGTAGTTTACCTGTTTTTGATTTTGTTCAGGAACATATTCCTTACATATTATTTTTACTATTTTATATAACTATGATATTTATAGGTGGTAATTTTATATATTTAGTAAGTTTAATTATTAAAAAAATAAGAAGTAACAAATAGTTACTTCTTATTTAGTTTTAGTTTAGATACATCTTCTATTACAAAGTTTCCTTTATTATTAATAGAATAATTTATGGAATTAATTACTTTTAGTATTTCATTAAATTCATTATCATCAGATAAGTATTTAATTCTAAGTGTACTATATACTGAATCAAATAAGTTTTCTAAGTTTCTTATTCCATTTTCAAGTAATTGTCTTTTAACAGCTGGGCTTATATCTAAGTCAACTATATTTACTTTTCTAGCATAGAATTCTTCCATATTTATCACCTGTTTTAATTATAACATAAAAGCTATTAATAGTTAATTGTGTAGAATATAATTATAAACTGTGATATTATTAAATTAGTTAAATGTGATAAAATAACATTAAGGAGTACTATTATGATTAATATACAAGCTGATTCTAGAAAAATTAAAAAAGGAGATATTTTTGTTGCTTTAAGGGGAATAAGTAGTGATGGACATGATTATATTCCTAAAGCTATTGAAAATGGGGCTTCTAAGATTATCTGTGAAGAAGATAGGGGATTTGATATTGAAACTATAGTTGTTGCTGATTCTAGAAAATACTTAGAAAAATATTTAGAAGAAAATTATTCAAAGTATTTAAAAGAAATGACTATTGTTGGAATAAGTGGCACTAATGGTAAAACTACTAGTGCTAAGCTTCTTCATGATGCTTTGAATCTAAGTGGTAATAAATGTGCTTATATAGGAACTATTGGGTTTTATATTAATGATAAAATAAAGAATTTACCTAATACTACTGTAGATATTTGTGAAACTTATGATTTATTAATGGAAGCATATGAAAGTGGATGCAAATATGTTGTTTTAGAAGCATCTAGTCAAGGGCTAGATGGTGGTAGACTTAATACAATTAATTTTGATTATGCTTTGTTTACTAATTTAACTGAAGACCATTTGGATTATCATAAAACAATGGAAAACTATGCTCTTGCTAAACAAATATTGTTTAAGAGAAGTAATATTAATATTATTAACATAGATGATCCATATAAAGATTATTTTATATTAGATGGTAAAGAAACTTATACTTATGGTAAAAATAAAAGTGATTTTCAGATAACTAATATAGATATTAAACAGAATAATACTATTTTTACTTATAAATATAATGGTAAAGAAACTACTATTGAGAGTAATTTAGTAGGAGAATATAATGTTTATAATTTGATGGGCGTTATTAGTGTGCTTTCATTAATGGGTATTAATGATATATCATCTATTGTTTCTAAGTTGTATGCTCCAGTGGGTAGAATGGAAAATATTAATTATAATAATAATACTATTATTATAGATTATGCCCATACTGAAGACGCTATTGATAAACTTATTAACACTATGAAACCTTATATTAAAGGTAAAACATATGTAGTTTTTGGATGCACTGGATCTAGAGAAAGAGAAAAAAGAAGTGTTATGACTAATTTAGTTTCTAAATTAAGTGATTATTTCATTATTACAATGGATGATTTACATGATGAATCTTTTGATCAAATAGTTAATGATATGCTTGATAATGCTACTTTTGATAATTACAGTGTAATAGAAAATAGAAGAGAAGCTATAGAAAAAGGTATTAGTTTATTAAAAGAGAATGATTATCTATTTATATTAGGTAAAGGACATGAAGAAGCTATTATAATTGGTAAAGAAAAGATACCTTTTAATGATAAAGAAACTGTAAAAGAAATAATAAGCAAAAACTAAGTTTTTGCTTTTTTTGTCAACTTGCATAGTAAATAGTAATTGTTGTATAATAATCTTTAGATAATAGGTGAAATATATGAAGTTTATTAAGAGTAAAATTTTATATATTATTCTTGTATTAACTACATTTATTATAGGACTTTCTTATAGTATATTTGCTGTTAATACTGATAAAACTAGAGTGGCTAATTTAATGGTTAGTGATCTTTTATATGGTCTTAATATATTTGAAGTAGGGTCTAGCATTCCACTTGAACACAATTATTTGACAATTGCTCCTAATGAAAGTAAGAATCTATTTATAACTGTTTATAATGTTAATAAGATTGAAAGTAGATTTGCTCTTTCTTATAGTGGTAATGTTTTTGTAGAAGTTTCTTCTAGAAGTAGCTATAATCCTATGGGAGAAGAGAGTGAATACAACAATTATAGTTTTGGTAAAACTATTAAAGTAAAAGTAAGCAATACTACAAATGAAACACAACTAGTTACTTTTAAAGCTTTTGGAGGCTACTCTATTACTAGTGAAGAAAAAATAACTATTCCAAGTGGATGGATAAAGGTTGAAGATGTTGTGACTGAGAGTTTAACTGGCACTAATAGTTTAATAGATATTGTTAGAAATGATTTGAATTGTCCAGATAATAGTAGTTGCTTATATGGGCCAAATGCTAAAAACTATATTAAGATTAATTCACAAGATAGTTATTTATATAGAATAATAGGTCTTTATAATATTAATGGAGTAGATGTTTTAAAGATAAGTCCAGTAACATATGAAGATGAAAGTGAATTATCTGTTTTAACTAATTCTAACTTATATGAGACTAATTATTTTGATTGTAATAGTTTAGATAAATTAAATGTTAGTTGTACTTCTTCTGATGAAGAAAACTTAGGACATTTATCAAATAGTGAAGCTTTAATGAGCGGTATGTTTAGTGAGGGATATCCTTCAGCATATATTAAAAATACTGCAACTGTTATAGGACAAGGAAGTGAAAGTAATCCATATCAGATTGCTTATAGTGCCTTTTTTGATTATGGAGGAGGATCTGGAAGTCAAGCGAGTAAAACTATTATAGATGGTGAAACTTATGGAGAACTTCCTACTCCTACTAGAGTAGGCTATTCATTTGATGGATGGAAATTAGGAAATGATATAGTGTCATCATCAACAGTAGTAAGAGCAACATCTAATCAGACACTAGTGGCAACATATCATGATAATGAAGCACCTACGTTAGCATTATCTAAAGTGACATATCGAGAAGGTTTTGATGGCTGGACTTTTTCTAATGCTTATGTTGATGCTGATGGAATACTTCATTTAGGTGATGATGGAAATAATGCGGTTGCAACATCTTATTTCTATGAAACAGCGGGAAGTTATTGGGTTCCTTATTACGAAGTCTATACGTCAACAGCTACAGCTAACTTTTCACCTAAAGGTGGATCTATGTTAGGATTTGGTTATTTTGATAGTAGTAAGAACTATACCAATTCTAATCAAGGATACAACTCTAATGGTCTAGCATTTCCAGTTAATCTTAATAGTTGGACTGAAGCCAATAGTGAAGCAGATAGCAGATTTGGTTCTTTTAGTGCTGGCCAAGGTGGAGATATTAGGTATGTTAGGATGGCAATAAACGCTAATAACGAACAATATAGTAAAGCACCAACACAAGTAAGAAATTTTAGGTTTTATTCTGATAATATAATTAATCCTTTTTATCTAATAAATATTACTGCAAACGACAATGTTGGAGTTTCTCAAGTTAAGTATGATAAAGGAATTAAAACTGTTGATTATTTTGAGAATGATGGCGAAGTTGTTGATGGAAATCAAGTAACTGTTACTGAAAATGATACATATACGTTTTATGTAAAAGATGAATATGGTAATACCACTATTGACACCATAGTAATAGATAAAATTGGCCATCAGGGAATATA